>ERZ1049444.5-NODE-5-length-271359-cov-8.715135_pt1 | contig 271359 bp, 216 predicted proteins | sample MGYA00383101_ERZ1049444 | MGnify/ENA primary metagenome ERZ1049444 (study PRJEB29581, sample SAMEA5548371) | metagenome | biome: marine; feature: coastal; material: water | depth 50 m | study: Short-term variability in the microbial, nano- and picoplankton dynamics... | reverse complement strand
CGCGCCGGGCGATAGCATGGCCAGACGATGTTAAGAGCTTTAGAGATTCTATGAATAACCAGCAGCGAAATCCCTCCGTTGCCGTCATCGGCGCAGGCATGAGCGGTATTTTAATGGCAATTAAACTGCGAGAGGCGGGTATCACCGACATCAGCATTCTGGAAAAAGCAGATAAGGTCGGCGGTACCTGGCGGGAGAATACCTACCCCGGCGTGGCCTGTGATGTGCCAGCTCATATGTACACTTACAGTTTTAAAGGTAACTCGCACTGGAGCCATCGTTTCGCCCACGGTGATGAAATCCAGTCCTATTTCGAGGGCGTGGCCAGCGAGAATGGCTTAGCCGGGAAAATTCGGTTCAATGAGTCCCTGGACCAGTGTCACTTCCGGGGCGGTCAGTGGCACCTGACTACCAGCAAAGGCGCACAGTTGGTGGTGGACTTTGTCGTTGCCGCAACCGGCATTCTGCACCATCCCGCCTACCCGGATATCAAGGGACTCGATAGTTTTAACGGAGAAATGTGGCACACGGCTCAGTGGAACCATGATGTTGACCTGCGTGGCAAACGCGTAGGGGTCATAGGCACCGGTTCCACTGCCTGTCAGGTGATTTCTGAAATTTCCAAACTGGACTGCGACTTGACCGTTTTCCAGCGCACTCCACAGTGGCTCATTTCTGTTCCTGATAAACATTACAGCGAACAGGACAAGACGGCACTAAAGGGTAAGCAGCGTAAGCTTGCAGCACTGAGTCGCCGCTATGCATTCATTATGCGCAACACCTTCAGCAAAGCCGTCACCGGCGGCAAACTGCAGCACGCATTAATCAGTTGGGCTGCCAAGCGTAATTTGCGCAAAAGCGTTCGTGATCCGGAGTTGCGGGCAAAGCTGACTCCGGATTATTCCGTCGGTTGCAAGCGACTGATTATCAGCAGCACGTTTTACGATGCGATCCAGCGCGATAATGTTTATCTGGAAACTATGGCAATACAGAGTATTGCTGAGCAGGGAATCGTGACCGTAGATGGCGCTGCCAAAGAGTTGGATGTCATTATTCTCGCCACTGGTTTTAGCCCTTTCAATTTCATGCGGCCGATGGATCTGCGCGGTCGAAATGGTGTTTCCATTGATGAGACATGGGCCAAAAAAGCACAGGCCTATCGCTCCTTGTGTATTCCCGGATTTCCAAACTTTTTCCTGATGCTGGGACCCAACTCACCCATTGGCAATTATTCAGTCATTGCAATGAGTGAGGTACAGTCGGCTTACATTCTCAAGCTGATCGAACTGTGGAAACAGGGCGAGTTGCCTGCGGTGGAGGCCACCCAAGAAGCTAAGGAGAGTTACAACGCCTATTTGCGGGCAGGCATGAGCAAGACTGCCTGGGTTGGCGGCTGCCAGAGCTGGTATCTGGATGGCGACGGCGACCCAGCTATGTGGCCTTACAGTTGGGACCAATGGGTGAAGGAACATCAGACGCCAGTGCTGGATGACTTTGTACATGAAGCGCCCGCTGAGTTAGAACCGCTGCGCCCAGCTGCCTGACGCGCTCGGAGACGAGCGTCCGGAGTGCCTGCTTATCGGTCTCCGCGAATTACTCGTCGAATTCAGCGGTGTCCGCAATTTGTTGATACCAGTCCACGCCATGCTCATCTGTGCTGCGAGTGATTCTATGTCGGCCCAGTAAGCAGTTCAGGTGGGCAATAGTTTCTCCAGTGGCCAGGTTGATGTTGTCGCCTTTGATCTCGCGTTTGAACAGGGCAGGAAAACAGTCAACAGCGCGGGTGGGCTGAACCATGAAATTAAAGAGTTTAATCAGGTCGCGTTTGTGACCTTCAATAATCTGGCTCAGGCGCACGTAAAGGCCCTTAAAAGGAGCCTCGTGAGCGGGTAGCACCAGCAGGTCGTCAGGTAGGATTTCCCGGATCACGGCCTGGGTTCGCAACCATTCTTTGAGTGGATCACCCATGGGCTCGGTCGGGAATACGCTGACATTGGGTGAAATACGCGGCAACACCTGATCGCCAGAAATCAATAGCTTAAGGCCGGGGCAGTACAACGCTGCGTGCTCGGGCGAATGACCACGACCAACGATTACCTGCCAATAGTGCTCACCGATGGTAATAGTTTCGCGATCCACCATTCGCCGGAAACTTTCGGGCAGCGCATAGATGGCGCGGCCAAAGTTGCCAAATTTCTTTTTGTATCTTTCCAGCCACTCATCTTTCCAGCCGGCAGCAGTGTAAAAACGTAAAGCTACCTGCGGAGCTGGCTTGCCGGTGTCGGCGGCCATGGTCCGACACATCAGGAACTCCTCCCGCGACATCCACAGCTCTGCATCGAAGCGCTCGCACAGCCAACCCGCAAGGCCTACGTGGTCCGGGTGTAGATGGGTACAGATGACGCGTTTGATCGGCTTGTTCTGCATAAAGCCGGTGAAGAGCTTCTCCCAGGTTTCCCGGGCACTACTAATGTTTAGGCAGGTGTCGACGACTGTCCAGCCATCGCCGTCTTCAAGTAGCCACAAGTTGATGTGGTCCAGCGACATGGGCATGGCAAAGCGCACCCAGTAAACCCCTTCGGCGACTTTGACCGGCTCGCCTGCTGTGATGTCTGGTTTCCGACCGAAGGGGTAGGTGAGCCCGCGGTAGATTTCGCTGTCCTGTTGATTCATCGTGAATCCCAATTTTGAAGGACGTCTATGGTCGGTGTCTGAGAGCGATCTGTCCAGCCTTGATCTTTTTCTTCAGGGGCTATACCAGATGGCTGAGGTAACGGCGCGCTCCTGGAGACTGGCTCGCTCAGGTGGCTCCATACCCAGTGTTTTGCGGTCGAAAGTCGTCCAGCGAGGCGTGGGTATCTCGATTACCCGGGCGTAGTAGAAGGCCTCTCGGTCAGGGTTGAAATCTGGATCTGTCCACACTGTCGCTAACTGATCTGAGCCGATAGTGTTCTGATAACTGGCCTGTGCGGCATTGACCGTATTGCCCACTGCCCGAAGCTCACCCTGCGCATCGAGTTTACGGTCACCGGACCAAGCAACATTGAACACTTGTTCATGAGAGTCGCCATCGCTGTCCAGCCAACCTTTGATCACTTGCAGTCTATCGAGGTTACCGCTGTCGGGGTCACGAATGGCCCACAGAGCAAATCTGGGTGCGGTTCCCGTGCGTTGCGGCAGATCGCTACCCATGGCAACACCCCCGGCACGTGCTTTTTCAATCCATTGATCGTCGTCGATCAGGTTTTCAGCATAATCCCAGCCGCCGAAAAAACGCACAGCGATGCGCGGTCCAGATGTGGCGAAGGTCTCTTTGCGACGCATGGCATCAAAAATAGCGCCTCGGGTGTTCTCCTCTGCCCATACGGCAGCGAGTCCGGCGGCACTCCAGCGTTCTCCTCCAGGCATACCCTCGGGCAACCAAAGCGATTGACGCATACGTATGCCTGCGCTGCCATCCATGAGCGGCAGCTTACCGTGATAGCTGTCCTCTTCGGCTGGGGAGCTGGCGTTGTGGCCATCCGAGCTGCCAATGACGCCAAAGCGATACGGATTGAAGCCCTCACGGTGAGACATTTCGATGCCGGTGCGCAAAGCGTCCCGTGCGTAGCCACCTTTTGGCTTTACATCGGCTTGGCTCGCTCCCAGGAGGGTGTCGTAAATTTCAAAGCCTGCAAAATTATCTTCATCGGATAGCAGGGGGTGAGTTTCAGAGGAACCCTTAACCTGGAAAATTTCACTGATCGGCTCGTTGCGCATACGTGTTTCGGCGTAATCCGCGTGCATGGCTTGGCCGTCGAACATGACCTGGGCGTACATCAGGCCATCGCTAACGTTGCCGTTGTGTGGAATCGCGAAATTGTCCATGCCGGCTTGTCGTTGCCGGTCTAGTGCTGACCATAAATCTCGAGGGTCTTCAGAGTCGACAGAGCTATAGGGAAGTTTGGGTACTGCGGTGCCGCGGTAAATGACGTTGCGATGCAGGTTGCGCTCACCGGGCATGGAAGTCCACTCGTAGCCAACGAAACTGGTGAAGCGCCCCGGAAAATTGTGGCGTTGCGCTGCTGCAACTATTTCTTCCCAGGCGCTGGCGGTGATGGTTTCCCAGCCAGGGATCATCGCATTTTCCAGGTCAAAGCCCCACATGCTTTGAAGTTGCATCCAGCTATTTTGCAGGGCGCTGTCAGTTAGCAGGCGGTCACGCAGGCCGCGCCGATTGAGTGGAAGGTCTGGCGAAGTAGCCAGCATCACACCCAGATACTCGGAATGGTCGGTGACCGCGGCGAAGTCCAGAGGGCGTTTAAGCTTGATGCCGTAGCCGGCGACATGGCGAATTTCGCCACCACGTACAAAGGTGTAGGCATCGTCTGGCGTGGCGCGCACACCACTGATGTAGGCATCGGTCGAATAACCCGTATGAATGTGAAGATCGCCCCAGTAAAGGTTTTTGTCTGCGTTGTAATCGCTCGCCTTTTTTTGCGGGATCGGCTTTGCTGTTGCTGCAGAGTATTCTGGGAACAGACCGGGGTCTTCCGCTGGCGAACAGGCTATCAGGGTAGCCGCCAAGGCGGCAATGATTGCCCTGTAGCCAGTGGTCTTCAACTGCATTCAAATTCCTTGAGGGACTCTGTCACCCCACGCTGCGTGCTGCACCTTCCCAATATTGGGCTTTGACTGCTTTCTTATCGGGTTTGCCCACTGGTGTCAGAGGGATTCCAGCCACAAAGTCTACTGACTTGGGCGCCTGCACTGAGCCCTTTTTATCCTTTACCAGCGCCTGCAGCTGGGCTTCCAACACATCGCTTTCTTCCACTCCAGGCTTTAATACGACGACGGCTTTTACCGACTCGCCCCATTGTTCGTCGGGAACGCCAACCACAACGACCTGGCCAACAGCCTCGTGGGTGGCCAAGACATCTTCGACCTCGCGGGGGAAAACATTAAATCCGCCGGTGACAATCATGTCTTTGGTGCGATCTACAATGTAGAGGAAGCCATCCTCGTCTAATCGACCGACATCGCCGGTGTGCAACCAACCACCTTCAAAAGCTTCGGCTGTTTGCTCTGGCATATCTTTATAGCCTTTCATAATGAGGGGGCCGCGTATACAGATCTCGCCAGGCTCGCCCTCGGCGGCGGGTTTACCGTCATCGCCCATTAGCGCCAGGTGTACCCAGGGTGTGGGGCGACCGCAGGAGGACAATCGTTCGGGCTTGGACAGGTCGTGATCGCCCTTGCGCATGTTAGCGATGACCATGGGGCATTCTGATTGGCCAAAGAACTGATAAAAGACCTGCCCCCATTTTGCAATGCCTTCAGCAAGCCTTGTCGGATTCATCGGGGAGGCGCCATAGAAAATCGTTTCCATGCTGTCCATAGAACCGTCGGTCGCCCGCTGAGAATCCAGCAAAAAGTAGAGCATCACCGGGACCAGCATGGTGCAGGTTATTTTGTGATCCCTGACGGTGTCGAAAAACTCATCCGGGCTAAAGCCCTGCATAACGTAAAAGGCGCCTCCCTTCTGGAGCACAGGAATAAAAAAGGCGGCGGCCGCATGGGAGAGCGGTGTTGCCATGAGCATGCGCAGTTCGTCGGGGAACTCCCACTCGGCCATCTGGATCTGGGTCATGTAGGCACTCACCCGGTGCGTGCTCATGACGCCCTTGGGCTTGCCGGTAGTGCCGCCGGTAAAGTTGACTGAGGCAATATCGTCGGCGCTGACCTCTGGCGCTACTAGCGGCTTGGGGCTGAAGCTTTCGGCGATGGCAAGGTAGTCGTCGCCGACTTCGTTAGGGCCGAAGCCCAGAAGGTTTTTCAGGCCGGGTACCCGTGCCTTTAGCGCAGCAGCTATTTCAGAGAATACTGAGGCGTCGAATACCAGGGTTTCGATTTCAGCAGCCTCGAGCACGTAGGCATGATCATCCAGCGACCCTAGTGGGTGCAGAGGCGTGCCAATGCATCCTGTGAGTTGCATCGCTGCTATGTTGGAGAGAACTTCGGGGCGGTTGGCCGAGATGATCGCAACGCGACTGCCCTTACCCAGCCCCTTCGACTGGAGCGCCTGAACCAACTGACTGGTCTGCTCGCGAACGTCCTTGTAGCTTGCGACCTTATCGCCCAGATACAGGCAGGGTTCATCATTGTAGCGATTCAATCCTTCAACGAGCAGGTGTGGCATTAAGGGGGGTTGGTGTAGCTGGTCGAGGCTCATGTTTACTCCGTATTTCATTGTTCCAGAGGCCTTTCGCTACCTTGTGTAGCCGGGCCGTTATCATTTTGTGATTGACCGTTATTCTGGCCTTTAATGCGCGGGGATCAATGGCGGGAAGGGCCACAAATTGTTGGAATCCGGTTCAGTCCTGAGCGCAGATGACAATGTATCCTGTCCTTATGGAATCTGTCATTTGCGTATTGAAAAATGAATACTTTGTCGTTGCCAGAATTGCCCTGAGATCCACACTATGAAGATCGATAGCTCCTTAATGTTCGACCCGGCCCGAGTCGCAGGGATGGCCTCGCAGTTGGAGGAGGCAGGATTTGACGGCGCCTATACGTTTGAGGGGCAGAGCGACCCATTCATTACCGTTGCCGCCGCTGCCATGAATACTGAGCGCATGGCGCTGATGACCTCCATAGCCGTGGCTTTTTCCAGAAACCCCATGAATCTTGCTTACCTGGGTAACGATCTGCAAAACCTGTCTGAAGGGCGTTTTATCCTCGGTCTTGGTGCCCAGGTGAAAGCTCATATCGAGCGCAGGTTTTCCATGCCCTGGAGTAAGCCGGCCGCGCGGATGCGGGAAATGGTGCAGGCAGTGCGCACTATCTGGGGCTGCTGGCAGACTGGCGACAAGCTAAAATTTGAAGGGGAGTTCTACCATCACACGCTGATGTCACCGGTCTTCGCCCCAGAGCCTAACAAGTACGGGCCACCAAAGATTTATCTTGCGGGGGTGGGCCCGCTAATGACCGAAGTGGCAGCCGAGGTGGGGGACGGCTATTTCCTTCATCCGTTTAATACCGCGTTGTCGACGGACGAGCTTTCGCTTGCCGCTATTACCCGTGGTTTAGATAAATCGGGCAAATCGCGAGCGGATTATGAAGTTTCGGCGCAGGTCATTACCGCCACGGGTCTCGATGAAGAGAGCATGCAGACAGCGATCGCCTCCGCTCGCAACCAGATCGCCTTTTACGCTTCCACCCCAGCGTATTTACCAGTGCTTCAGTGTCACGGCTGGGAGAGCCTCCAAGCTGACGCTAACCAGATGATGCGCGCCGGCAAGTGGACACAGCTGAATGATCTTATCGACGATGACATTCTTAACACTTTTGCCGTCGTGGGAACCCCTGCGGAAGTCGCGCAGAAAATTGCAGCAAGATATCGTGGCAAAGTAGAGCGGATCTCGCCGGTTGTTTACCAGCCTGATGTGGCACTACTGGCGGAGCTTCGTTGCCAGATTAGCAGCGCCGTCAATTAGCTCTGGCTAGAGCGGCAGCCCCAGCAATAGCGTTGCTGCGATGCTGTACATCACAATGCCGATGAAAATCTCCAGTATTTGCCATGAAATGGGCTGGTGAAAGATGGGTATAAGCAGTCTCGCTCCGTAACCAAGCCCATAAAAAAAGACAAGCGAACCGGCGCAGGCGCCCAGTGCGAACATGAGTTTGTCCTCGTACTGCGTAGAAACTGAGCCTATGAACACCAGTGTATCGAGATAAACGTGCGGGTTAAGCCAGGTAAATGCCAGGCATGTAAGGGCGGTTTGCCACGCGCTATGGATGGTGTTGCCCGCTGGATCCAGCCCATGCTGCTGGCTGCGGGCCGAGATGAAACTGCGTGTTCCATAAACCAATAGGAAGGTGGCGCCGGCATAGCGGGCCACTATTTCAATCGATGGAAACTGCGTGACGAGCGCGCCGAAGCCCGCTACTCCCGCCACAATCAGCAGCGCATCCGATAGCGCACAGATGCTAGTGACCAGGAGAACGTATTGCCGCTTGAGCCCCTGTTTCAACACGAAAGCGTTTTGTGCGCCAATCGCAAGAATGAGCGACAAGCTGAGGGTAAAGCCGGCGATCAGCGCGGTCATCCGTAGTCTCTCAATCGTAAACAGAGCTCGAGTGTAAGCCGCTGCCACTGTCGGCACAATCTGAGCTATGCTGTGTCTCACACAATTAACGTCCTGTGAGCGCGATGAGAGTCCTTCGATGCAATTTGCTTGTCACCCTTTGTTTCCCCTTTGCCCTTATGGCCTGTTCTACTTCTCAACCCTCAAGTGGGGACAAGACAGTGATTTCTGAGCTGGGAGCCGGGGGACGACCGATAGGCGAGAACTGGTCCCGTAGCCCGGTCTATGGCAGCAATGGTATGGCGGCAACGGCCCAACCCCTGGCTTCTCAGGTGGCTTTGGATATTTTAAAGGAGGGCGGCTCAGCCGTGGATGCGGCCATTGCGGCGAATGCCGCACTGGGGCTTATGGAGCCAACTGGCAACGGTATCGGAGGTGATATTTTTGTTATTGTTTGGGACCCACAAAGTAAACAGCTTTATGGCTACAACGGCTCCGGGCGTTCTCCTAAAGGACAAACTCTTAAGCAGCTGCAGGCGCGTGTTGAGGGGATGAAAGCCCGTGGCGAACTGCCGGCTGACTTTGATGGAATTCCCAGTCACGGACCCTTGCCCGTGTCAGTGCCGGGAACGGTCGATGGATGGTTTGCCATTCATGATCGCTTTGGCAACCTCCCCATGAATCAGGTGCTCGCACCTACTATCGACTATGCGCGTAATGGATTTGCAGTGTCGCCAGTAATTGCTTACTACCTTGAGCGGAGTTGGGCTTTCTTTGAGCGCATCTACGCCGAAAGCCCTCATCTTGAAAATATTCGGGACACCTGGTTTCGCGAGGGTAGGGCGCCAGCGGTGGGGGAGATTTTTGTCAATGAAGATCTTGCTGACACCTTGGAGACAATTGCTCTGGATGGGCGCGATGCATTCTATAAGGGGAGTCTGGCCAAACGCATGGCAGCTTACTTTGAGAGTATGGATGGCGGACTTTCTTATGAGGACTTCAGCGAACATCGTGGCGATTGGGTGAGCCCGGGCCGTGTTAATTATCGCGGCTATGACTTGTACGAATTGCCACCTAATGGCCAGGGTTTTGCTGCGCTTCAAATGCTGTCTATCCTGAAAAATGTCGATCTTACCCAGTGGTCCAGAGGCTCGGCAGAAGTCTTCCACTACATGGTCGAGGCCAAGCGACTCGCTTTTGAAGACGTGGCCCGTTATTACGCCGATCCGGAGTTTTCGCAGGTCCCGCTGACGGGGCTGTTATCGGATGAATATGGCCGGGAGCGCTTTGCGCTGATAGACCCTGTAAAGGCCTCCGCTGCCTTTGGGCCGGGTGAGCCAAAGCTGGAGGCGGAGGGGGATACCACATACCTCACAGTGGCTGATAAAAACGGCATGATGGTGTCGTTAATCCAATCCAATTATCGCGGTATGGGCTCGGGTATGGTGGCCGATAATACAGGCTTCATGTTTCAGGACAGAGGTGAGCTTTTCTCCCTGGAACCCAACCACCCTAACGCTTATGCTCCTGGCAAACGCCCCTTTCACACCATTATCCCCGCCTTCTTGATGAAAGATGGCGAGCCGGTAATGAGCTTTGGATTGATGGGCGGTTCAATGCAGCCTCAGGGGCACACGCAGATTCTAGTGAACATGTTGGACTTCGGCATGAATGTGCAGGAGGCCGGTGACGCAGCACGTTTTCTCCATGACGGTGGCAGCGAACCCACAGGCGTTCACGGCGACCCTCTGGGCACGCTTTATCTCGAGCCAGGGGTTGCCGGCGATACAGTAAAACGCCTGGAAGCGATGGGCCACAATGTACAAATCGACTCCAGCGGGGTTCGTTTTGGTGGTTACCAGGCGATCATGGTGGACAAGGAAAAAGGCAGCTACGCAGGTGCTACGGAAATGCGCAAGGACGGCACGGTAGTGGCCTGGTAGGACGGGCTGGCATAGCTTGATTATTTCAAATGCTTGATAGATAGCGCAACGGCATCATTTAGAGCTGCTGCTTTTACGTTAAACAGACTGGGAATGTTGCTCCCGCAAGGGTGTAGCAAAGTATTATCATGACTAAAAAATGGATTATTTGCCTCGGCGTGCTTGCGCTAATGGGCTGTTCAGGGGACTCGGAGAACTTCGATTTTCAGGGCTTTAGTGAGCCTACCAAAGCAACGCAAAAGCACAACGCAGCAATCGCCCGGCTGTTGCCACTTGATACTCAACAGGATTTTGAAGATGCTGCCCGCGGCCTTATCGCCGCAGATGACAGTTCAGTGGTGCGTACCGAAGCAGGCAAGTTGGTTTGGGATATTCCTTCCTACGCCTTTATAGATGGAGACGCCCCGGCATCAGTGAACCCCAGCTTATGGCGCCAGGAGCGGCTCAACAATATTCGAGGCTTGTTCGAAGTAGTACCCGGCATATACCAGTTACGCGGTTTCGATTTATCGAACATGACTATTATCGAGGGTGATACTGGTTGGATCATTGTTGATCCGCTGACCGCAAAAGAAACGGCTGCCCATGCGCTTGCGTTTGCTCGCGAGTATCTCGGGGTAAAGCCTATCAAGGCGATTCTTTTTACTCACTCGCATATCGATCACTTTGGAGGAGCACTAGGTGTGGCTTCGGTTGAAGAAGTGGTGCAACAGGGTATTCCTGTGATTGCCCCTGTTGGTTTCATGGAGGCGGCAACGCGGGAGAATATTATCGCCGGTTTTGCGATGGGCCGTCGTGGTGGCTACATGTACGGCACTCACTTACCGAGGCATGAGCGTGGACATATTGGCTCTGGTCTGGGCAGTGAACCGGCCATGGGTAGCCATGGCATCCTGCAGCCCACTGATATTATTGATACCACTGGCGAAACTCGCACCATTGATGGCGTAAAAATGGTGTTCCAGAATGTGCCTGGTTCAGAGGCACCTGCTGAGTACACTTTTTACTTGCCCAAGCATAAGGCGTTTATGGGCGCTGAACTGGTGTCGCGCAATATGCACAATCTTTACACGCTGCGCGGTGCCCATGTGCGCGATGGATTGAGCTGGAGTAAGTTTATCGACCAGGCTATTTCCCTGTTTAGCGAGGCCGATGTATATCTGGGTAGCCACCACTGGCCTGCGTGGGGTAACGAGAATGTGCTCTCTTTCCTGGAAAAGCAACGCGATACTTACAAGTACCTGCATGACCAATCAGTGCGTCTGTTAAACGCTGGCTATACCAGCGCGGAGATTGCCGAGGGCTTGGAAATGCCAGAGGCCCTGGCCCAGAATTTCGCCACTCGGGGCTATTACGGCACGGTGCGCCACAATGCCAAAGCGGTCTACCAGATGTATATGGGTTGGTACGATGGCAACCCAGCCAAACTCAATCCGCTTCCCGATGAACAGGCTTCAGAACGTTACGTAGAGGCCATGGGGGGTGAAGACGAGGTTGTTGAGTTGGCCCAATCTGCATTTGATGACGGTGATTACCGCTGGTCTGCAGAACTGTTGAACCGGCTGGTCTTTGCGGGTGAGGACAGTAGCGAAGTACGTGAATTACTCGCCACCTGCTACGACCAGATGGGTTATCAGGCAGAATCAGGGCCCTGGAGGAATGTGTATTTAAGTGCCGCCTGGGAATTGCGCAATGGCGCGGTCGAGCAGGGTGTGGACATAACGACAATGGCCGATGTCCTGGCTAATACGGCGATCGACAGCTTCTTTGATTCAATGGCGGTGCAGCTCGACGGCAGAAAAGCGCGTGGCAAGGATCTTAGCGTGGAGTTTTACTTTACCGATCTGAAGCAGCGCTATCGTTTGGAAATTCGAAACTCCGTGCTCCGTCATTATAAGGTAGACGCGGAAGGCGATGTCGATGCAGCCTTGGTGCTCTCCCGATCCATGTTCAATCGCCTTACGTTGGGTCAGGTGGGCATAACCGATGCTCTGTTTTCCGATGACTTGTCTTTCGAGGGCAGCAAATTGAGCCTGGTGGAATTCTTCGGTCTGTTGGACACACCAACTGGTACTTTTAATATTGTGACGCCCTGATTTTTGGGGAGGTTCCCATGTCAACGATAGAGCAGCGCCACAATACTTTGTTGGCGGTTGTGTGGATGATGGCGGCACTGGCGTGTTTCTGCCTGTTGGCGATTGCCAGCAGGGAACTAACGGCTAATCTGGCAACCCTGGAGATACTGTTTTGGCGCAGTCTGCTGGGCTTTGTTCTGGTCTGTAGTTTGTTGGTCAGGCTTGGGGGAATGGCCAGTGTGCGCATGCAGCCCAGGATTATGGGCTGGCACTTACTTCGCAATACTGCGCATTTTTCAGGCCAATGTGCCTGGCTTGTTGCCATTGCGGCGCTGCCTCTGGCTGAAGTCTTTGCGCTGGAATTCACTACGCCTTTATGGGCAGCGCTGCTGGCGGCGCTGTTTATGGGCGAGTCACTCACCCGGGGTCGCTGGTTGTCTCTGGTTTTGGGTCTGGTGGGCGTGTTAATTATTCTTCGTCCGGGCGCAGCCGTGATTGATCCAGCGAGCCTGATTATGTTGGCAGGCGCATTTGGCTTCGGCATCAATGTAATTGCCACTCGTCGCCTCACCCAGTTGCTTCGCGAGAATAGCCATAGCTTTCTGGTCATTCTTTTTTACATGACCGCTATGCAGGGGATATTTTCCCTGGCACCTATCGTTGGCCAATTGCGACTACCTGCGTCGACCGATTGGCTTTGGCTGGCAGTGGCTGCGGCGACCGCACTGACAGCCCATTACTGCCTCAGCCGCGCATTGTCCCTGGCCGACTCTGCCGTAGTGATGCCTATGGATTATCTGCGTTTACCGCTGATTATGCTGTTGGCGTGGTGGTTATATGGCGAAACCGTCAGCATATTCCTGCTGATCGGTGCCACTATGATTATCGGCGGGAACGCCGCAGGTCTCTATCTTGAGACTCGGCGGCTAAAAGCGAGACATGGCGATTCCGCCGTTGGAAAATCGTGACCGACTGTAGCGGTTTTTACAAATCCCGTAGTATCTCTTTGGCGGCATTGTGTCCCGGCGCGCCGGTCACGCCGCCACCTGGATGAGTTCCAGCACCGCACATGTAAAGATTCTTAATGGGCGCTCGATAGTCGCCATGACCCATCACCGGCCGAGCGCTAAACATTTGGTCGAGGTTAAGTGCGCCGTGCATGATGTCGCCCCGGTTGAGTGCGAACTTACGCTCAAGATCAAGCGGACTTAGCACCTGCCTGCCGACAATGCTGGCCTTGAATCCAGGCGCGTATTTTTCAACCTGGTCGAGAATTTGCTCCGCGGCTGTATCCCTGTGCTGATCCCAGTCGACGTCTGGATCAAACTGCTGACAGAACAGGCTGGCAACGTGCTGGCCTGAGGGGGCGAGGGTGTCGTCAACTAGCGAAGGAATGAGCATTTCCACCAGTGGCTGTTTCGACCAGCCGTATTCGCGGGCGTCGCGGTAGGACCTGTCGAGGTATTCCATGGTCGGGCCGATTACAATACCGCCGGTGAGGTGGTCTTCTGTGGCCCGCGCCTGATTTTCCAGGCAGGTGAATTTAGGCAGCTCGCTGAGCGCCACATTCATGCGGAAGGTACCAGAGCCGTTGCGATAATGACGCATTCGGCGGGCAAAGTCCTCGGGAAGGTCGGCTGCATTCACCAGGCTGTTATAGAGCAAGGCCGGGTTGACGTTGGAAACTACCGTTTTGGCTCTCAGAGTTTCACCGCTTTTCATCAGTACACCGGTAGCCTTGCCGTCTGCGACCAGTACACGCTCAACTGCAGCATTCAATTCGATTTCAACTCCCCGTTCGCGGGCCGCGCTCGCCATTGCCTGGGTGATTGCGCCCATGCCGCCGATGGCGTGGCCCCATATGCCTTTTTTGCCATTAACCTCACCGAAAGCGTGGTGCATGAGCACGTAGGCAGAACCGGGCGAGCGGGTGTCTGCGTAGTTGCCTACCAGGCCATCAAATGCAAAAGCACCTTTGACGAAATCATTTTCGAAGTAGAGCGCAAGAAAGTCAGCGACGCTTTTGGTGAATATATCCATGACGATGCGCTCGTCCTCCAGAGACAGCTTGCGCAGCCGATTGGCAAAGCCCGCCGCTTTGAAGAGGTCGCGAATCCCGCCGCCAACGTTTGGGGGCGTTTCCAGCAAATAGTGGCGAATCAGGTCTGCCACCATAGTGGTATCGCGGCTATAGCGTTCAAGAGCATTGGCATCGTGTTCTGAATAGCGAGCGATCTCGGTCTTGAGCGCCTCGCCGCCTGCCGGAAACGAAATAAAGTCTCCGTTGTCGTTGGGCCAGAGGTTGTTCACCCGCCGTTCAATGACCTGGAGGCCGTGCCGGTGGAGGTCGAGGTCGGCAATGATTTTGGGATTGAGCAGACTGACGGTGTAAGACGCCACCGAATTACGGAAGCCAGGATGAAACTCCTCGGTAATCGCTGCCCCGCCTACTACGTTGCAACGTTCGAGAATTTTGACTTTTTTCCCGGCTTGAGCCAGGTAAGAGGCGCAGACCAGGCCGTTATGACCACCGCCTATTATGAGTGCGTCTAGGGACATTCAAGATTACCCGTTAATGTTGTCTGAGCCGCGAGGCGGCACAGCTTATTGCGTATTGTGCAAAGGTGCAATCACGATCACCGCCTAGCCAAAGTCATCTGCGGAGGCCTTCATCATTTCTTCCAGAAACCACGCCGGAAACTGGCCTACAAATTTCTGCATATCCCAGTAGTCGCTCCAACGATAGATCAGGCCATCCCTGATTTCATGCATGCTGACAAAAGTGTGAGAGGCCATCTCGCCCGATTTGAAAGTCCAGGTCTCGGTATGGTCTAAAAATACGGTATCACCCTCCGTAACCAGATGATGGGTCACCTGTTCTTGCTTGCTCAGGTGATTAAAAGCTATTTGCAGTCTTTTAACGCAGTTTTGTGGGCCATGGGCTCCCGGATCATCACTCGGTACGTCCTGGTAGTGAATGTCAGGGTGCATGCAACTTTTCATAGTTTCCCAATCCATTTCGCTTAGGGCATGCCACATTTTTTTCACGACGGCCTTGTTCTTTTCTATGGACACAATTCTTACTCCTCTTTATGGCTCTACAAGCAGGTTCCTGATCTTGCCCCAGATGTTTTTATCGGAGGCACAAATCAATCCTAACTTGTTTGATGCTGGCAGGTAGGGCGTTCCATCAAGGCGACCAGTGCATGCGCCTGACTCTTGTGCGATGAGTACTCCCGGGGCATGGTCCCAGACCAGCGTGCGGTAGTAAAAGACAAACTGATACTCACCTGTCACCAGGGCGCGATAATCGAAGCCCGCGCAGCCGCTGGCGCGAGTGACGCCCAGAGAGCGAGCGCCGGTGTTGGCTTTGGGTTTCATGAGCTCTGGCAAATACTTGGTAGACAGTGCGCCATTGATGTCAGCAGTGGCGCCGGAGAAATTTACCGTTGCCAGCTTGGCACCATTGAGCGAGCAGCCTGCTCCAAGTTCTGCCTGCAACATGGTTTGTTGGACAGGATCGTAAATCCAGGCGGCCACCGTTTTTTGTTTGTAAGTCAGGCAGACCATAACGGCTATTGGGCCTTCGCCGGCGGCGAAGTTGCTGGTGCCATCCAGGGGGTCGATGACCCACACTGGGCGCTCACTCTCGAGCGTCTTCATCAGGGAGGGGTCGCGGTGTACAGACTCTTCACCCAACACCAGCGAGCCGGGAAGGAGATTAACAAGTGCCTTGCTTAGCTTGTCTTCGCAGGCTCGATCAGCAACAGTAACCACATCACCAGGACTTTTGAACTCGATTTGATGCTGCTGCAAGTTGCACCAGAGAGGAAGTATTTCCTGTTCGGCGGTATCACGGATAACGGCGACTACCGCATCGTGATCAATGTTCATGGTGCAGGCAGTCGATGACTGAGCCAATTCTTAAAGCGGTGCAATGTGTTCCCTCGAATAGCTGACTCGCTCTTTTACACCTAGCTGCTCATTTGCTGCTTGTTTGGCAGCCAATTTTACCCGAGGCTCCAGCCCCCGACCGTTGGCCACTTGTATCGCCAGACCAGGGCGTGCGTTTAGTTCGAGTAGCAAAGGGCCGCGATTGCGGTCTAATACGATGTCGGCACCTAGATAGCCCAACTCAGTCATTTCGAAAGCCTTGGCCGCAAGCTCCAGCACTTCATCCCAACAGGGTATCACCAGCTCATTTAATGCCCGTCCAGTATCAGGGTGTTCGCTAATGGGCCTGGCGTGTTGTACTGCCTTAAGTGCGCGTCCTGTAGCGATGTCGATACCGACACCTACTGCCCCCTGGTGCAAGTTTGCCTTTCCATCGGACGCGTGAGTAGACAGGCGCGTCATGGCCATCACCGGGTAGCCGTGATAGACGATGATGCGCACGTCCGGTACTCCTTCAAAACTGAAGCCATCGAAATCAGATGTGAATTGCACTAATTCTTCGATCAGCGCGACATCGGGTTTGCCGCCCAGGCTATAAAGACCACTCAGGATATTTGAAACATGGCGGGCAACTTCTTCTTCCGTGACATGTACGCCACTGGGTTTGACGAAGTGATTGCCCTGTCGCTCAGTGATTACCAGGATGCCCTTTCCTCCGCTGCCTTTAGCGGGTTTGATGCAAAACTGGCTTTCATCGGCGAGAAAATCAGGTAATTGCTTAATGTGGCGTTGTACCCGACAAACGCCCATCAGCCGCGGAACCGGGATATCGTGCTGTGCGCACAAGAGCTTCGTCTTTAATTTGTCGTCAACTCTTGGATAAAGGTGCCGAGGATTGCTCTGTGCAATATAAATAAAATTGCGCTTGTTCATACCTACAACGCCCTTGCGGCGCAGGTGCAATGGAGATGCCAGTCCGAACATCAGTAGCGCTCCATTGGTTCGAAACGCCGTAAGTCGGACAAGCGATAACCGCTATAGCTGCCAATGGCGATGATGGCTGCTAGCAGTACCAACAGCGCTTCCGGGTAAAGAAAGATTGAGTCGGCGACAATCTGGTTGCTCATCAGTGCATAGGCCAGAGACGCAGTGAGTAAACTACCGCCGCCCTGAATCAGGACTTCGTGAGCACCTTCTTCATCCCAGAGAATTGACATACGTTCGATCGTCCACGAGAGGATAATCATTGGGAATACTGTAACGCTAAGGCCCCACTCAAACCCCAGCTTATGACCAGCAATACCAATGGCGCCGTAGATGATGATCACCACCACCAACACTGCCGCGATTCGCGGCACCAGCAGCAGGTTCAGGCGGGTCAGGTAAGAGCGCACGATTAATCCCGTGCCCACCACCATAATGAACAACAGCAGGCCGATCAGCAGGCCGGTTTGCAGGAAGGCGAGGGTGATGAGTATGGGCATGAATGTGCCAGAGGTGCGAATGCCAACCAGGTTGCGTAATATCACGACGACCAGTGCCCCCAGCGGCATTAGCAGCAGCAATTTGAAAGTACCCTGCTGAGCTACTGGCAAGCTGTAGATAGAAAAATCCACTAGTAAGCTGCGATGATTACGAGCCGCCTCTACGGCAGTGATAAAGGATGCACGTTGCTCTCTCAGCACCGAAAATCTGAGGCTTGAGTTTTCTCCACCCTCTACCTCAAAAAGTGGCGTCGTGCCCTCCTGGAAAATAATGAAGCCATCCCAAGCGACGGAACTGGACTCCCTGGGATCAAATAGTTGCCACTGGCCATCCAACCACACTTTCAGCATAAAAAGGGCACTGCGATTATTTTGACGATCCTCCAGCAACACTCCACGTACCATGCGCGCGGCTATTCCTTCCATTGCCAGCAGGTCTATGGCCAGTTGAAGTTGCTCTGACCGACGGCGCGCATCACGCAGTAATACGCCCAGATGTTCACTGGCCGGATTGTTAAGTTCGCGAAGAATCTTGAGTACAAGGTTTTTTTCCTTCGCACCCGATTTGGCGTTGGCATCGCTGAAATCCTTCTGAACTTGAGTGGCCACCTCATTAAGTTCTGGCGTTATTGGCAGTGGAGGTTTTTCCTGGGTGACAACGGGGACCTCCCTGAAGAAAACCTCGTTGCGTAGAAACACGGCCTGCTGCCCCGGCAGTGCGTCGTCTCGAGACCATTGGTAAAAATCCATGCCATGATCGCGCTCAACCCCAGAATCGTAGCCTGAGGACACCTCACTGCCGTGAAGTATTTCAACGCCAGAGACCGAGTCGGGAAGATTAATCCTTACTTTGACGGGTCCACCCAGCGCCTTGAACTCCAGGCGTGACTCGATATTCCAGACGGTTTCGGTATCAGTGGCGAAGAGAGGGAATCCAAGCACCCGGTGCTTGTAGGTGATCATGCTGACGCCAGTTAGCACCAGCAGTGTAATTATGATGACAATCTGTCGGTGGGCGTTCATTTTTCCGGTGCCGTTGTCGCGATGTAGCGTTCACTGACATCAACGATAACTTTTCCCTCGAGAAAATTGCGGCCAATAAGCAAAGGGAAATCAAAAGCTTCTCGATCTGCCAGAGTCATTTCTATGGTTTGAACAATATTACCGATGGTGATTTTCATGCTAACGACCGGTCTGCGATTTGCCTCTGCATTGTGTTGTTTGATATCCACTTGGCGAATCAAGGGACGCTCGAAAGTATGAAGCCCTCCTTCCAGTCGATCGTTAATCGAGAATCTCAGCCATTTATCCCCGTCACGTTCGAAGTGTGTGAGCTCAGCTATGCCAATCGAACTGGTTGTCGCCCCGGTATCAATACGGGCTTTTTTTAGCAGCCCTCGATTGCCTACAAGCGCATACTCCACTTCCCCCACAATCATTCGGGTAGGCTCTTCTACCGGACATTCACAGGCAACTGCGACCTCCGTCGGTGGCTTTGCCGGTTGCTGGACAGAGACGGGGCTCTCGGTTTCGATCGGGTCCGGACTAGGGGGAGGGCCCGCGGGTAAGGTCGGTACCGAGTCAGGTGCCTGAATCGGGTCTGGTGTCTGGATAGGTGCGGGTTCACCGGTAGTTTGTTTGAAGCTACTGCAGGCAGAGACAGAGGCGATCAATAGAGCTGCAGCAATTACGCGCCACGCTTGGTCGTTTGCGCGATATTCGCGCTGGCGTATCTCACCATATCGGACAGCTGTACAGTGAGCGAAATTGTAAATCATGGATAGGAAAAATCGACGCATTCTTCGCTGATGGTCCACAGTCTTGCTGCCGCCGCATCATCTTCTGCCCACGGCTTGGGCTTTGTTTTTTTACAGTTGGAAAAATAGGCGCCACTAACCGCTTCTACCTCGTCGCTCTGGCAGAGGTAGATAGAAGTTTCAGCCCCCCTGTCGGGACTTCGAAAAAACGGCTTGAGCAGAGCAGGGAGTAACTTCGATAAAAAGCCATCATTTTGAGACCCTAATGAGGTCGCTACTGCTCCAGGGTGAAGACAGTTAACAGTGATGCTTTCTGGCAGTCGCTTCGCCAGGCTGCGCGTGAACAATATGTTGGCAAGTTTTGAACGTCCATACTCACGGAAGGTCTTGTAACTCTGCACGGCCTGTATATCGTCAAAGCCCATGCTTTTTACAAAACTGTGTGCGTCCGATGCTACATTGACGATACGGGCAGTCGGCGCGTTCTGCAGCAATGGCAGTAACATACCAGTGAGCAGAAATGGAGCGAAGTGATTGACCGCCAGTGTTTCTTCAAAGCCGTCCACTGTTTCAACTCGAGAAGTGTTGACAACCCCCGCGTTGTTGAGCAACACGTCTATGGGCTTGTTGAGGTCAAGACATTGCCTGGCGGCATCACGCACGCTGTCCAGCACCGCCATGTCCATGGAGATCAGAGTGGGTTGCCTACCCCCCGCGCTGACGATTTCACTTGCCAGGGCTTCCGCCTTTTCGGTGTTGCGGCTGAGTAAGGTGAGATCAGCTCCCAATCCGGCAAGCGTAATTGCACTGCTGCGGCCTATGCCTGCAGTAGCACCGGTGACTACAACGTGTTTTCCAGTCAGATCCATTTTTTAATCACTCATCATCAGCTTAACAGGGCGCGGCCAGGAATAGACTGCAGGAGTTGTCGGGTGTATTCCTGTTGCGGGCGTTCGAACAAATCTTCTCCTGTACCCTGCTCAACAATCTCGCCCTTGTAGAGCACCAGGATACGGTCTGCCAGGTGGCGGACCACCGCGAGGTCGTGGGACACGAACAACATGGTCAAACCGTACTCTTTGCCCAGGTCCTGCATCAAATCGAGTATTTGCGCCTGAATAGTGACGTCCAGTGCAGAAACGGGTTCGTCTGCCACCACAAATTCAGGGCTGGTAGCGAGTGCACGACCGATAGCGATGCGCTGGCGCTGCCCACCTGAAAACTCATGCGGGTATTTGCGTACGAAATTGCGCGCGAGCCCAACATCATCCATCAGTTTAAGGACGCCGCTGGCCACCGTTTTTCGATTGGCAATGCCGTGCAGTAGTAAAGGCTCAGCCAGCGTATCAAATACCGTCATACGCGGATTCAGCGAGGCAAACGGATCCTGGAAAATCATCTGCATGCGGCGACGGAAATTCTTTAAATTGCCACCTTGCAGTTGGGTGACATCAGTTTCGTCGAAGCTAACCTGCCCCGACGTTATCGGTACCAGTCGCAATATTGAGCGACCTATCGTTGATTTTCCGGAACCGGACTCGCCTACCAGTCCCAGGACTTCGCCACGATTAATATCGAAACTGACATCGTTCACTGCCTTCACTGGCTCTTTGTTTTTACCCTGCTCGAACCAGGTGCAAAGCTTGCGTACTTGTATGAGAGGCTCAGTTTCACCTTCCATGGGTTGCTTGCTGTCAGCGGGAATCGCAGAAAGGAGTTTCTGTGTGTACGGGTGCTCGGCATTGTGGAAGATGTGCTGGCTGTCGCCACCTTCCACCACCTTACCCTGCTGCATGACAATAATCTGATCTGCGATATCTGCTACCACAGCCAGGTCGTGAGAAATGAAGATGACTCCTATATCGCGTTTGGTTTGCAGCTCGGCAATTAACTTGAGAATCTGTGCTTGTATAGTGACATCCAGGGCGGTGGTCGGTTCATCAGCGATCAACAGCTTCGGCTCATTAATTAGCGCCATTGCGATCATTACACGCTGACGCATGCCGCCGGAAAACTGGTGGGGAAAGTTATCGAAGGTGTCTTCGGGATCGCGTATGCCCACTTCTTCCAGCAGCTCAATAGCGCGCCGTTTTGCCTGCTCTTTGCTGACATCCTTGTGGTACAGCAGTGGTTCCACTAGCTGCTTACCAATGGTCATGAAGGGGTTGAGGCAAGTCATCGGGTCTTGGAAAATCATGGCGATGTCGCGGCCCCGAATTTCCCGCAGCTGCGCTTCGCTCATCTGTAGCAGGTCCTGGCCCTCAAACAAAGCCTGGCCACCGTCAATACGTCCCGGTGGTTGGGGAATGAGTCCCAGCATCGAGTAACAGGCGACTGATTTTCCAGAGCCTGATTCACCGATGATTGCTGTGATTTTCCCAATTTCCACGGAAAACGAAATGCCGTCGACGGCTTTGTTCGTCCCCATTCGAGTGACGAAGCTTACCTGTAAGTCATTTACTTCAAGTAGTGACATCAGTCCTTGGACCTCCGTACGTCGAGTGCGTCGCGCAGGCCGTCACCCAAAAAGTTGAGGGAAAATAAGGTCAGGGTCAAAGCCAGGCCGGGGAAAATTAGCAGCCAGGGAAACTCTTCCATAGTTTCGGCTCCATAAGAAATGAGCAGACCCCATGAGGTTTGCGGTGGCTGGATACCCAGACCCAGGAAGCTGAGAAAGGCTTCCAGCAACATGACCGAGGGTATAGTCAGCGTGGTATACACGATGATCGGGCCCAGGGCGTTGGGGATCAGGTGGCGACGGATAATGGTGTGCGGAGGCAAGCCTAGTGAGATGGCCGCCTCTACGAACTCCTGCTGGCGCAGTTGCTGAACCTGGGAGCGCATGATGCGCGCCATCGTCAGCCACTCTACCGCGCCGATGGCCAAAAATAACAGCAGTACATTGCGGCCGAATACCACCATCAGCAATACGATAAATATCATAAAGGGCAGGGCGTAAAGAATGTCTACCAAACGCATCATCACTGCGTCCACACGTCCGCCTACATAACCGGCTATGGCACCCCAGGTGATACCGATGACCAGGGCGACAGAGGTTGCCACGAAACCAACTGCCAAAGAGATTCGTCCGCCATACATAACCTGGGTGAGCAGGTCCCTGCCGAAAATGTCGGTACCCAGCCAGTGAGCAGCAGAGGGGGGCGTGGCGCCCAGGTCGAGATTCTGGGTCTCGTAGGAGTAGGGTGCGATCAGAGGCGTAAGAATGGCAATGATCACGAATAGCAGTAGTGTTATGCCACCAAATAACGCCATTTTGTTTTTGCGCAGACGCAACCAGGCGTCGTGCCAAAGTGAAGATCCCTGTTCCGCTTCGGTGATATCGGAAATTACGTCGGTAGTCATTTTATTTCTCCCCGAACTGTGCGCGTAAGCGGGGGTTCATCCAGGCGGCGAGAATGTCCGATAACAGGTTGAATAAAACAATTAGGGTCGACAGGAATACCGTGGTTCCAAGGATCATGGTGTAGTCGCGGTTAAACGCGGCTTGTACGTAAAAACGACCCAGTCCTGGAATCTGGAAGATGGTCTCAACGACAAAGGAGCCCGCCAGCAGACCTGCAAAAGCTGGCCCAAGAAAAGCAACTACCGGAATAAGGCCACCTCGCAGTGCGTGTTTGGTAACCACTTGCCACTCAGGCAGCCCTTTGGCGCGGGCGGTGCGAATATAGTCCTGGGACATGACTTCCAGCATTCCCGCTCTCGACAAGCGAGCGATATAGGCAGCGTAGGCTGACCCCAGAGTTATGGATGGCAGAATTTTGTCTCCCGGTATGTCCCCCCACCCCGAGACGGGTAACCAGTCCAGGTAAATACCGAACACCAGAACCAACAGAGGCCCTAGTAAAAAAGAGGGCATGCAAATGCCAATCATCGCCGCGGACATGGGGAGATAATCTTGAGCGGTATTGGGCTTGAGCGAGGCCATGACGCCAGCCAGACCGCCGATGATGACAGCGACTAGCAGGGCGTAGAGGCCAAGCTCCGCTGTGACTGGCAGACCGGCACCGATCAGCTCGTTCACACTGCGACCCGGGTACTTGAAGGAGGGCCCAAACTCGCCCTGGGCCAGGTCGCCCAGATATGCGGTGTATTGATTGAACAGCGGCTGGTCCAGTCGGTATTGCGCCTCCAGAGCAGCCTTCACTTCTGGCATGACCGCCTTTTCGCTGTCGAAAGGTCCCCCCGGTGCAATTCGCACCAGGAAAAACGTCATGGTGATGACCGCGAGTATCACTGGAATCGCCTGCAGCAGGCGGAAACTTATAAATCGCCACATAGGATTATTGCCCCCCGTCTTTCCAGACAGGTGCATCTGGATTCAGGCTGATGAATTTAAAATTCTGTATATCGAGCACGTTGGGTGTGGCTCCTTTGACGCTGGGTTGCACCAGGTGCTTACTGTTGTAGGTATAGAGTGGGATCACCGGTGCAGCCTCCAGCAATATCGCCTCGGCTTCTTGCATGAGTGCATTGCGTTCTCCCTGATCCGCTGTAGGTGGAACCAAGTCGAGCATTATTTCATCATATCGAGCGTTGGAGAAGCCCGTGCGATTGATGCCGTTGTCGGTAGTGAAAATGTTGAGAAAAGTTGCTGGGTTGAGGCTGTCTGCTATCCAGCCCATGCGGGAAAGGTCGTAGTCACCTTCGTTCAGTGTATCCAGGAAAACCTTCCATTCCTGGTTCGCGAGCGTGATATCGATATTGAGTTCGTCTTTCCACATCTGCTGCAGTACGACGGCTATTTTGCGATGGTTTTCGCTGGTATTGAATATAAACTCCATTCCCGGCCAGCCTGCACCGTCCGGGTAGCCCGCCTCTGCCATCAATGCTCTGGCTTGTTCAGGGTCATAGGCCAGTGAGCTCGGAGAACGATATTCTGGTGTTCCCGCCGGCACCATAACGGAATTGGGGATCTCAGTCTGACGCAGGACAGTGTTGATGATTTTCTTTCGATCAGTAGCAAGTGCTAACGCCTTACGAACAAGCTGGTTATCCAGGGGCGGGCTGTTTGTGTTGAGCTGGAGAAAATAGGTGCCCTGCCATTTGCGCTGCCTGTAGGGTGAGTTTTCCATTGCCTTGTAGGCTGGAATTTTACTGAGCGGTACTTGAGCGGTGAAGTGCAGTTGACCCGCGCGGAACATTTTTTCTTCTGCTGTCTCGCTTTCGACGGGGTGAAAAACTACTGCGTTAAGCTTTACTTTATCCTTGTCCCAGTAGGTCTCGCTGCGCGTCACAACAAGGCGACGATTGAGCTTCCACTCGTGGAGAGTAAACGGCCCGTTACCCACAAAGTTCTCTACTTTAGTCCAGGGAGTGTAGCGATCCGTTGCTTTGCCATGTGCTTCCAAGGTCGCACGGTGCACCGGGTAGGTGGCGTAAACACTCATGGTGCCTAAAAAGTAAGGGTCAGGATTGTCGAGCTTGATTTGTAGTGTGAGTTCATTCAACACCACAATGGCCAATGACTCCGGGTCCCGGTTTTTGCCATTGGCATAGTCCCTTGCCCCGACGATGGGAAATAAAACGTAGGCAAGCTGGTTGCCCATGTCAGGGTGCAGCGAGCGGCGCAGGGACCAGGCGAAGTCCTCGGCAGTTAACTTGTCACCGTTTGACCAGCGAGCCTTTGGATTAATATAGAACGTGTAGGTCTTGCCGTCGTCTGAAATCTCCCAGCGTTCGGCTGAGCCGGGGACCAACGCCATGGTGTCAGGGTGGCGAGTGACCAAAGCCTCGAAAATGGCCATGGCAATATTGACGTCAGGGGAACCTGTCATGACGTGGGGGTCCAGCGCTTGTGGTTCAGTGCCGTTGCCGTAGTGCATCACCGCTTCGCGATTGCCCGCAGCGACGTTAGACTCGCCGCGGCCGCAGGCCGCGAGCAACAGGGCGAATATGCTTGCTAGCGCACCGATCCAGAGTGTTCGTTTCAGATCGATGTGTGGCATAGCTTACTTCTTCTCCGTCTGCGCTTTTTCCCAGTTCGGGTCCAACGACACGTACTTCAGATTCAGCGAATCCATCAGATTCGATGGCAAGCCTTTCACACTCGGGTGGATCAGGTGCTTGCTGGTGTAAGTATAGACAGGGAGTATGGGCATTTGCTCCATCAGCATGGTCTCTGCCTCGTAAAATATTCTATAGCGTTCTTCTCTTGTTTTAGCCTGCGGCGCCAGTTTGAGAATCATTTCGTCATAGCGAGGGTCTGAGAAGCCGGTGTTGTTGTTACCACCATCGGTGAGGTACAGATCGAGAAAATTGTTGGCGTCTACGTAGTCACCAATCCAACCGCGCCTGGCGATCTGGAAATCCATTTGGGTGACTGAGTCGAGATAAACTTTCCACTCCTGATTAGAAATGGTCACTTCAATATTGAGAGCGTCTTTCCACATTTGCTGCAGTGCCACCGCTATTTTGCGGTGGCTTTCCGAGGTGTTGTATACCAGCTCTAGTCCAGGCCAGCCCTCGCCATCGGGGAAGCCCGCATCAGCCAGTAATGTTCTGGCCAGCGCTGGATCATAGTCGAACAGCCTTGGGGGGTTATAACCCATAGTGTCTGGCGGAGTAATGCTATAGGCCGCGACATTGGTTTTTTGCAGCACTGTATTGTTGAGCTTTTCCCGGTCAATGGACATGGATAAGGCTTTGCGTACCCGAACGTCATCTACCGGTGGCCGCGTAGTGTTGAAAAGGTAAAAGTAAGTGCCCAGATAGGGCGCTTGGATATAGGGCGTATCTTCCATCGCCTGATAGACGGGAATTTTATCCAGGGGAATGCCCTGAGTGTAGTGCAGCTGGCCTACGCGGAACATGCGCTCCTCGGACACGATATTTTCAGTGGGATAGAACACCACACCGTTGAGCTTTACGTTATCCCGGTCCCAGTAGGTGTCGCTTTTTACCATCGCAATACGTCGGTTGAGCTTCCACTCGCTGAGATTAAAAGGCCCGTTGTTGACCATGTTTGCAACTCGGGTCCACTTGGTGAAGCGGTCAGTTTTCTTGCCGTGCTTTTCTATCGTTTCCGGGTGCACCGCGAACGTGGAATAGTGGTCCATCAGCTGAATAAAATAGGGAGTGGACTCGTTCAGAGTCACCTGTAGGGTCTGGTCGTCCAGGGCTTTTACGCCAACCTCGTCGAAGTCTGTTATTTTGCCTTTGGCGTAGGCCTCAGAATTGACGATGGGAAATAGCATGTATGCATACAGGTTGCCCATCTTTGGGCTCAGCGCTCGTTCCCAGGACCAAATGTAGTCACCGGCGGTCATTGCCTCACCGTTGGACCATTTTGCCTGCGGGTTAATATGGAACGTGATGATCCTGCCGTCCTCGGAGATGTCCCAGGATTCAGCCACGCCGGGCTCGGGCTCAAGGGTGTAGGGGTTTTTAACCGCCAGTCCCTCGAACAAGGCGCGTATCAGCTTGTTCTCTGGCACTCCAGTAACGACGTGCGGGTCAAGGCCCTGGGGTTCGGATCCGTTGCCAAAATGAAGAATGCCTTCACGATTGCCCTGGGCTACGTTGGATTCGCCGCCGCCACAGGCAGTCAGGGTGATGAGCAGTGCCGCTAAAAAGCAGCATAAGAGTTTATGATTCATTGCGAGAATTCGGCCACTAAGATCGGTGCGATTATACCCACTTTCACTCTGATTGCTGCAGCTTTTCCAAGAGGTTATTCATCGCTGACTGGTCGGCTCGGACCATGCCGCCGGTGGGACGGTCCAAATCGGCAATCAGCAGCAGGACCAGAGAAAACGAGAGTGCAAGGCCTGTGCTGGCAATAGGGTTACGTTGACCCTTCAGGCCGGAAAAGTAACCGATGCCCATCATGGCCAGAGTCAGCAGTGCGGCCAGCGCCAGCCAGAGGCTATAGGGCACGCGATGTTTCAGGCCGGCTGCCACGCGTTCTTCATGCAGGTCGAATACATTGTTCAGGGATTGAATGAGCAGGCTGTGCAGCACGGATGGGGTTTGCCGCTGGGTCAGCGCCTGCGCTTGTTTCCACATTTCTTCCTGCAACTTCTCTGAGCGCTGCAGTAAAACGTCTGCCTGATTTACCGAGCTGATTTCTGCTCGTTCACTCGTATATTCAATTAACAGTGTTTTAATCACTTCAGTCTCGGGGGCTGTAATTAGGCCAGCGCGAAGATAGGCCGTACTCAGGGCGTTGGCATCTGCCTGCACCAGGCTGCGGCGCTCCTGATAATGTCCCGCCGCCATGTTGAAAGAAAACGCCATGATAAAAGCCAGCAGTGCCAGATGCGCACCGGTCATCGCGCTTAGCTGGGCTTCGCTTTCGTTTTTGCCACCAAGCTTGCCCAGTCGCCATCGGCCTGTGCGGTAGCCGATTTCTATTGCTGCGAGCACCACGGCCAGTGTTGCCACGAGAATGCCCATTAGCGGAAAGCCATCCTGAATCATTCGCTCTTCTCCCTGAGGCCATGTTGGATAAATGCTGATCGATAGCAGCTGTTCATGAATAGGCGTTGCAGGGTAGTCCCAGGCGATGCCACTGGATCATTCCGCCAGCGAGGTTTGCTGACTCTGGGTAACCTGAGCTTTGCAGAATTTGGGTTGCCATGGCGGAGCGTTTGCCCGATTGGCAGACCGCGACTACCGGTTTGTCGGTGGGTATTTCTTCAAGCCGCTCGCGCAGTTCATCCAGGGGGATGAGTACGGCGCTTTCAATATGTTCCAACTGGCCCTCGAATTCACCGCGACTGCGGACATCCAATAGGTACAAGTCCCCGCGGTGTCTGGCTACCCAGTCCGGTGCGACTTCAGGTATGCCGGCAAAATTGACCACCACAGGACCCCATTCAATAGTACCAGGTAGCCTGTCGTCTTCAGGGCGGCCACTGCGCAGGTTTGCAGGCACGGCAATATCGATCAATCGTGGATGGGGTAATGCCAGATTATTCATATAGCCGACAAAATCCTCCTCCAGTGCCTCTCCACCAATGCGTGGGTTGAAGGCTTTCTCCTCCTTCACTGTGGAGACGGTTCGTCCGCTATAGTCGTGACCGGGGTAGAGTAGGCAGGTGTCTGGCAGTGTAAAAATCTGCTCTTGAATGCTCTGCCACATTTGATGAGCGTTGCCGGCCTGGAAGTCAGTGCGTCCGGCGCCGCGAATGAGCAGGCAGTCTCCGGTAAATGCCATATCCTGATCGCGGGTGACGTAGGTCAGGCACCCATCGGTGTGCCCTGGTGTGGCCCTTACGGTCACCGAGCAATTGCCAAATCCAAGAACATCGCCATCGCTGACGTTAACGTCGGTCCCGGTAACCCGAGCGTGTTCGGCGATAACTGATTGCGCTCCCAACGTCTGACTCATTAACCATGCGCCGGTGACGTGGTCGGCATGAACGTGGGTGTCCAGTGCATAGCGCAACTTCAGCCCCAATTCACGGATCAGTGCCGAGTCTCTGGCGTGCTGCTCGAATACCGGATCGATCACGATGGCTTCGTGAGTGTCTTCACAGCCCAGCAAATAGGTGTAAGTTGAGGATTCTATGTCGAACAATTGGCGAAAAATCATAGGAAGTCCGGTCGCAATTTGCAGGAGCTTTAAAGCCTGGGCGACAAGGCGGTTGGCGCATAGCTGACCATGTCAGTCCAGGCTTTTATGGAAGCGTTTGGTGGCGATGGTAAGCATGATAGCAGTAAACACCAGCAGCCATAGCAGATCCGTCAGCATTTGGTCTGCGTGAGCTCCACGCAGGTATACGCCGCGGATCAGGCGCATAAAGTGGGTGGCAGGGAGCGCTTCGGCAATGTATTGGGCGAGCCGCGGCATGGCATCGTAGGGGAACATGAAGCCGCTCAGTAGTATGGATGGCAAGAGTATGAAGATGGTCATCTGCATCGCCTCCATCTGGGTTTTGGCGATAGTGGAGATCAGCAGGCCCAGCGATAAACTGGCGCCGATGAAGGCAAGGGTGACTATTGCCAGGTCGAGGGCCGCACCCTGGAACGGCACGTTGAACACCAGCCTGCCCAGGCCGAGAATGATAGTGATCTGAATGAGTCCGACAAACACGTAGGGCAGCAGTTTGCCGAGCATCAACTCCAATGGCCTTATCGGTGTTGTGATCAATAATTCCATATTACCGCGCTCATGTTCTCTTACCAGGGCGACAGACGTAAACAGGATCATGGTCATGGTAAGAATGATGGCAGTCAGGCCGGGTACGATATTGACTTCGGAGCGCCGCTCCGGATTGAAGAAAAGGGCGATTTCAAAGCTCGGCTCTGGTTGGGTGTAAGCCTCTCGGGGACTACCGGCAGTGTGTCTCAAAGGCATGTTGCGCAAGCCCAATAATGCCGACCCAACCACTGTGTCGGATCCATCTACCATCCATTGGCCGGCAGTGGCTCCACTCGCCAGTCGTTGTGGCAGGTCGCGAGGCAATACCAGGGCCGCGCGAATTTTGCCGGCAACAATGGCCTCTTCTGCTTCTGCGGGCGTGTTGTATAGAGCGACGATCTCAACTACCTGGGTCACACGCACCTGCTCAGTAATTATCCGGGCGGCGGCGCTGCCGCTGAGGTCAACGACCCCCACCGGAATATCACGCACCATGGTATTAATGGCGAAGCCGAACATTAAGAGCTGGATCAGTGGAATCATCACCACCATGCCAAAAGTTACCCGGTCTCGCGATAACTGTCGCAGCTCTTTAGCGGCGACTGCGCCCATGCGTTGCAGCGCGCTCATAAGTGGTCCTCGCCGTTAGTGCAGGCAACGAACACATCTTCCAGGCTGGGTTTGCCCTGAATAATGGACAGATTCCTGTTGGGGAGAGCCTCATTCAGGCGTGAAATCGCTGCGTCACCAGAGGGCCCGTTTTTAGTGAATAGAACTCGTAAGTGCAGCCCCTGTTGGGCGGCCGACTGCACCCCGGGTACTTCGAGGACGAGATTCTTCACAGTGCGCAGATCAGGTCCGTTGACCTCCAGGACTCTGCCTTTGAGTTCATCCATTAGTTGCTGGGGAGGGCCGCTTTGGCGCAGGTAGCCGTTTTCCAGTACGGCGAGTTGATGGCAGCGCTCTGCTTCATCCATGTAGTGGGTAGAAACTAACACCGTGGTGCCTTCATCGATAAGGTCGAACAGCTTTTCCCAAAAATCCCGCCGATTTTCAGGGTCTACTGCTGACGTGGGTTCATCGAGAATCAATAAGTCCGGCTGGTGGAGCGTTGCCACCGCGAGGGCCAGGCGTTGGCGCTGGCCGCCGCTCATGTCATGGGCGAGGCGGTCGCGCATCCCTTGCAAGGCGTATCGGTTGAGCAATTCTTCAACCCGGTCGCGGCTAGCGGCGCTCCCAAGGCCATAGATCGTTGCCATAAAGCGCATGTTTTCGCTGACTGAGAGGTCATCGTAAAGGGAAAACTTTTGGGTCATGTAGCCAATACGCAAGCGCAGTTGTTCGGCATCGCGTGGTATCTGCAAACCGAGTACAGAAATCTCGCCATCGCTAGGGGTCAGCAGGCCGCACAGCATGCGGATCGCAGTGGTTTTGCCCGAGCCGTTGGGTCCAAGAAAGCCGTAAATTTCGCCCTTGGGTATTTCGAGGTTCAATTCATTAACGGCGATCAGATCGCCAAAACGCTTGCACAGGCCATGGGTTTGGATGGCCAGTTCAGTCATTTGCCAGCATCACCTGCACAGGTACGCCGGTAGGTAGGTCCTCACCTTCGAGTAAATCCAGTTCCGCCAGGTATACCAGTCGGGATCGGTCGGAGGCGTTCAGGGCATAGTAGGGCGTGAAAGCCGGCTCGGTTGCAATCCAGCGCAATCTTCCGGCGTAGGTTTTTTCCAGACCGTCGATGTTTACCGGGTATTCATCGCCAATACTGAGACGCGCCCGCCAGGGCTCGGGAACATAAACGCGGGCGAAGGGTCGGTCTCCCGCTAGCATGACCGCCAAAGTTGCCCCCAGGTTGACGCGTTCTCCAACATTCCACGGCAGACTGTCCAGGTAGGCATCTCGGGTGGCAACCACAGACAACTCTGACAGTCGGTGCTCTTCCAATGCCAGACGCGCTTGCGCAGATTGCACAACGGCGTCTCCGGCATCCAACTGTTCCTGGCGCGTGCCGTTGGTCAGCCGCAACAGCTCTTCTTCAGCTGACTCGAGGTTAGCTTCCGCCTCGTCCCTGCCGGCCAGGGCACCGTCGAGCAGAGCCTGGGCGGCAAGTTTCTGCTCTACCAATGACACGGCACGTTGGTAATTGGCCCGGGCTTCCACCCGCGCGGCTTTGGCGCCCGCTACGCGAGCGCTGGCGGCGGCAATATCTTCGGGTCTTGCTCCGTTGCGCAGTTCTTCCAACTGAGCAGAGGCGCGTCCGACTTCAGCACGAGCACCTGCAACGATCGCCTGTTGTCGTGTGTTGTCCAACTGCACGAGCAGCGTTCCCTGGGTCACCTGGGTGCCCTCAGGCACTGGCTGTGCGGTGATGATTTCATTGTCGGTGGCTTTGAGAACGACGCGATCTCTTTCCAGGGTGCCCAGCGCCTGATCGGCGTTTTGGTCACCGCAGGCGCAGAGCACGCCAAGGAAGAGGCAGAGAAGGGTAAACCGGATCACTGAAACTGCTCCTGTGCCAGGGTTGCGGGGGCGGCCGACAATCGAGAGCCACTTACAGCCGGCATGACCTGGAGCCGGCGGCTATCAGGCTGCGGACTGGTCTCTTGCCGCGGGCGATTTGCCAACGTAGGAGGCGCGGGGGCGAATCAACCGGCTTTCTTGTCTGAACTCGAGGAAGTGCGCGATGTAACCGTAAACCCGGGCCATGGCAAACATGGAGGTAAAGTATTGCGGCGGAATGCCCAGGCTATGGAACACGGCGCCTTTGTAGAACTCCACGTTGGCCCAGATTTCCTTGCCCTTGGCGCTGAACTCCTGCTGGCAGGCCTCTTCGACAGCCACCAGCGTTGCCAGTAGATTTTTGCTCTGTGCGTCCTGGCACAACTCCACTGCCATGGGCTTGAGCACTCTGGCGCGGGGGTCTACGGTGCGGTACTCGCGATGGCCCATACCCATGATTTTCACTTTGTTAGCGAGACAATCTTTGACATAGGCAGCGGCATTCTCCGGGCTGCCGACTTCAACCGCCATTTCCAGGGCCGCTTGATCCGCGCCCCCATGCAATTTACCGAATAGTGTGCCAATGGACGCAGAGATAGAGGACTGGATAGGTGCCAGGGTGCTCGCACAAACGCGTCCGGCGAAGGTGCCCGCATTGAAGCTGTGTTCCATCTGCAGGATCTGCGCTGCATCAAGCATGCGCACCTGCTCGGGGGATGGTGCCTTGCCGTGGAACATGGTCAGGAAGTTTTCATGGCGCAGCTTGCCGGCAATCGGGTGCAGGATGACTTTGTTTTGACCAAGGCGGTTATGGGCGGCAATCAGGCCAGAAAGCTTGGCGGCGATAAACAAGCCTTGCTCTGCGTCCAGGCCCTTGCCCAGGGTGTCTTCTTCGGGCATTTGCAGCAACGGGATCAAGCCCTGCAACATCAGCATGGGGTGTAAGTCGCGGGAAATCTGTCCCAGCAGGTCTTGCTCGGCATGAGAGAGCCGGGCATGTCTGCACATAAAACTCTTCAGGTTGCTTTTCTCCTGTTCATCGGGCCATTCACCGAAAATGACCATCCAGGCCACGTGAAGAAAAGGAACACCAATCAGGTCATTGATGTCTATGCCCCGATAGCTGAGTAGGCCCTTGTCTCCCTGAACATCAGAGATGGAGGTTTCGCCTACTACGATGCCAGCCAGATCATAAGAAAATACGGATTGTGTCTTGGACATGCTTGCGGTTCTCTGTTTTGGTACTTTTTCACATTATAGCGCCGTAAATTATTAGTTGGGTTAATCTTACTTATCAAAGTATCAGGAGTGCTTATATGCGGTTAGAAAACAGTGAGTTACGAGCGTTTCGTGCCGTTATTGAGGAAGGGGGCTTTCGCAGGGCGGCTGAGGCGCTGCATATCAGCCAGTCTGCGGTCAGTCAGGCGGTCGCTGGCCTGGAAAGTAAGGTGAGCACCTCGCTCATTCGCCGAGGCAAGGAACTCAGGCTCACGGATGCCGGACGTCGCCTGTTCGACCATGCTTTCGAGGTGCTCACCGGCGAGCAACAAACTCTGGAAGATATCGCCCAACTTCGTCAGGGACAGTCGGAGACCCTTAACCTGGCCCTGAGTGCCTCGATTAACCGTTTTAGCGCTCCCAGGCTAATCAGCGCGTTCTACCGGCGCAATCCGCAGGTGCGGATGAAAATATCGGAGATGCCAGCGCGTAACATTATCTACGCGGTGCTCGCGGGAAACGTAGAGCTGGGCTTTGGCCCCTTCCAGAAAGATATGCAGGCGTTTACCACGGTCCCTCTTTACACGGACACACGACATTTAGTGGTGAGCCCGGGACATCCCAGGTTTGAGGATATGAAGAAAGGGGATGCCGATGCCTTACAGCAAACCCCGCTGATTACTTCCGCACTGGATAACCCGGAACTGCGCCCTTCCATCCAACGATTGCGCGATCAATTCAGCACGGTGTGGGAAGTCAGCAGTCTGTTACTCCGTATTCACATGGTGAAGGAGGGTATGGGGGTCACGTTTATCGACCGGCGTTTATTGCAAGAGCATAACGATTGCGCTGACTTCCATATAATCGATGACGTTTCCTTTAGCACGATTGATAAGCAGGTGGGGCTTTATTACCGCTCCGGCAAACAGCTTAACGAAAGCGCAAACAGTTTTGTCGCCCTATGCGAGGAACACTGGAAATTGTAGAGTGTCGCCACTCACAAAGAGGTAACAACATGGCAGTTAGTTTACGTGGCAGTAATCTGGAAAAACTCACCGAGCAGGTCTATGACGTGCTGATTGTGGGCGGTGGTATCAATGGTGCGGTCGCCGCTGCAGCACTTGCAGGCCGAGGAGTGAAGGTGGCCTTGATCGAAAAGGAAGATTTTGCCAGCGGCGCCAGCTCCAACTCTTCCAATCTTGCCTGGGGTGGGATCAAATATCTGGAGAGCCATGAGTACTTGTTGGTAAACAAATTGTGCAAATCGCGCAACGAGTTGATGCGGGCCTACCCTTCTACTGTTAAGGAAATTCGCTTCTTCACTACTATCCAGCGCGGCTTTCGCTTCTGGTCATTCTTTGTGTTTCTGGGCGCAGTTTTGTACTGGATTATGGGTCGTTTCAAGACGGCTTCACCGAGATACTACACGGCTAAAGATCTTGAGCGTCGCGAGCCCGTGGTCAATACCAGCAATGCAGCGGGAGGCCTCGAATATTCTGATTGCTATCTTTACGACAACGACGCGCGCTTTGTTTTCAACTTTATCCGCACTTCGCTGAACTACGGCTGTATCGCCACCAACTATGTGGAGTCTGTGGCTAATCGCAGAGTGGGTGAACTTTGGTATACCACAGCCCGCGACTGCATGAGCGGCAAAGAATTGCAGATTCGCTCCAGAGTTTTAATTAATGCCTGTGGCCCGTATGCAGATGCTCATAATAAATTGTCCGGGGAGAGTACTGATTATCACCACCTGTTCTCCAAAGGCATTCACCTGATTGTCGATCGAGTGACTGATAACAAACGCGTGCTTACTTTTTTTGCCAGCGATGGCCGCTTGTTTTTTCTCATTCCCATGGGTCCGAAAACCTGCATTGGAACGACAGATACGCAGGTGGAGGATCCCGAAGTCGGCGTGACTCCGCAGGATCGCCAGTTCGTGTTGGACAATGTTAATGCCTTGTTGGACCTGGATGAACCCCTGATGCCTGAGAATGTTATAGCCGAGCGCGTTGGTGTAAGGCCGCTGGCGATGCAGGGTGAAGGGGGCGCGGCTGACTGGGTTCAGCTATCGCGAAAACATGTTATCGAGCAAAGTGAACATCATCGTCATCTCACCATCTTCGGTGGCAAGCTCACCGATTGCCTCAATGTTGGTGATGAGGTGGTCGATAAGGTGGCTGACATGGGTGTCATTATTCCCTACCCGGAAAACCGGTGGTACGGCGAACCCTCCAGCAGTCAGCGGGACGAGTTTATGCTCCAGGCCCGTTTAATGAACCTCGATGCCCTCACCGACTCGAGTTCCTCGGAACCATTGTCTGAACGCTTTTGGCGGCGCTACGGCACCTCCGCTTTTGGCTTGTTGGAGCGCATCCGTGAGGATGAAAGCTGTGCAACGCTGCTCATAGAAAGTGCTGAATACACCCGTTGCGAAATAGAGCTGGCTGCCCGTCGAGAAATGATCGTGAAGCTGGAGGACTTTATGCGCCGCCGCTCTAAAATCGAACAAGTAATTCGCTGGGAAAATATCGAGAGCGCCCCGGGCTTAAAGGAAGCCTGCGATATTTTGTTTGGTGAGCAGGCCAATCTGCGATTGCAGGAGTACTTGAGTAGAGGGCAAAGCTCGCAGTGAACTCAGCTGTGAAAAAAATGCTGCTATTCCTGCCGAGGTTGGTTGCTTTTCGTTGTTGGGTTGGCTGCGGGGTCCGAATCGCCCAAGATAGGGTGAGCGTTAATCCGGGCCCTGTACTGAGTGCGCAGAATTTGGATACGGCTGGAGGGGGTTTCAACCTGCGCGACGAGACCCTTAATATGGTGTTTAATACCCGCGCCCTAAGAGGGTTGGGAGTCAGTGAACCAATGGCACTTACCCCATTTTAGACTGGTTAACGGCTGTTACGCTGTTGAACGCATGTGATAAAAGTTTAAAACGATCATGATGAATGACAACTCAGTGCTTCGATATCTGGTAATTGCGATTTTAGGCATTTGCCTGGTATTGGGCGCTTGCCAGAGTCGAGCCCAGGACGGCGTCTTACCCGATTTTGGCGAGGGCAATGCAGTTTCACTTTCCCAGGAATATCTGATGGGAAGAGCGTGGCTGATGCAGTTTCGCCGGCAGGCTCCGATTCTCAGTGACCCGCTGATCCAGGACTATACCGAGAATCTTATTTATCGTTTGGCTGTTACCAGCCAGTTGCGCGAGCGGCGTCTTGAAGTGGTGTTGGTCAACAACAAAAGCATTAATGCATTTGCGGTTCCCGGCGGAGTGGTCGGGGTGCATAACGGATTGCTCCTGGCTGCCCAGAGTGAGGCTCAGGTGGCATCGGTGTTGGGCCACGAGCTTGCCCACCTGAGTCAACGGCATTTTTCGCGTGGCCAGGAGAATGCGGCGAAGACCGGGAAAATGGCGTTAGCGGGAATGCTCGCGGGGATGGTTGCGGTGGCTGCAGGTGGCGGTGACGCAGGTATAGCTGCAATTGCTGGTTCCCAGGCAGCATCGCAGGATGCATCCTTGCGCTACAGCCGACTGCACGAACAGGAGGCTGACCGGGTGGGTATGCAGAATCAGGTAGCAGCAGGTATGGACCCTAAAGGGGCTGCCGGAATGTTTTCAGTCATGCAGGCTCAGTCGCGAAAGTACGGCAGTAGGCCGCCCGAGTTTTTAATGACTCACCCACTGACCGAGAGTCGAATAGCCGATGCGCGTAACAGGGCGGCGCAATTCCCGGCGCGTATTTACCAGGATAATCCTGAGTTCCACCTGATACGAGCTCGCGTAGAGTTGAGTTTTATCGACCAACCTGAACAAGCCGTCGCTTACTTTCGAAAAAAACGTCAGGAACGGAAAGGCGCTGAGGCAGTCGCTGCCCAGTATGCCTTGATTCTGGCGCTGACCAACAATGGCGGGTATGCGGAGGCACGAGAGTTATTAGCTCCGATGCGTGAATATAGTCCGACTAACATGACCTATGCTCTCGCAGAGACGGACATCGACCTGGCAGAAGAAAAATTCGATAGTGCAATAAAAAAGTTGAAGAGGGGTGTTGAACTGGTGCCGGGTAATCATCCGATCACCATTCAGTTGGGCAAAGCCTATTTTAAGGCGGGCCGCTATTCAGAAGCGGACCAGGTACTAACAGCACACGCGAAATTGAAGCCAACAAACGTGACCCTCTGGTATTGGCTGGCGGAAGTACAGGGGCTAGCGGGGAACCGCTTCGGCTTGCATCAGTCGCGAGCCGAGTATTTTTTCCTAAAAGGGGCAATGCCGCCCGCGCTTGATCAGCTGAAACTCGCGTTAAAACTGGCGCCGGATGATGTCTCCATAGAGCGCATCAACCGGCGCATGAGCTTTTTCCACCAGGTGGGGAAAGCCCTGGGTCAGTTTTAATCAGCCGGGATAAGGCAGATTCAACGCTGTCGCCAGATTGGTTTCTACCAGGGTGCCGGCGGGGATGTTGATGCTGGACCCTGAGGTCAAGATTGCTGCCCCCAAACCCACTTTGGCACCTTTTTTGGCGCTGGAGCTGCCGCCATATAGCCCACCTAGCGCAGCGGCCCGTGCGGTGCGACCGGCAGTGCGGCCAGCTTCATTCTTCCCCTGGGCTTTCAAACCCTGAGTGCGCATGCTGTGCATCTGGTCGTCAACCAGCAAGTCGGTAAACTCAATCGTCATGTCGGAAGAACCGGCGAGTCGCCCGGACTGGGAAGCGCCCAGGATGCGCCCATAGACCGTCGTGCCGCGGCGAGCAGCAGTTATCCCGTTAACCACCAGCGCACTTTCGAGTTGGCCGCGGAAGCGGTAGCCGGCGGAGTGACGTTTGGTGTCGATAGTTTCAGACATCCGAATCACCAGCCGAGTGCCCTCAGCCACCGTAATCGTTTGCGGTTGATTCTGTTGCTTCTGTAGTTCCTGTTGGCGGGTGGCCACGCCTTCGCTCAGGTAAATACCGACCACTTCGGATTCAGGGTAAGCCTCGATATCGTCACCGGTATTGAACATGATGATGCCGTTACTGCTACCGACCATGTCACCTTCCAGCAAGGTGCCGTCGGCAAGTTCCAGGGTGTCTGCGGTTACTACACTCACAGCCAGTAAGGAGGCGGCTGCGAAGATGGATAGTGTTGATTTCATTGGCATATTTTTCCAGTTGTTTGGGTCAGTCTCAGGCCTGCCCTGAGGCAATCAAAAATACGCTGTTGTCGGGGTCTTATCAACACGAACTGCGCGCGCAATATTCCATAGATCCGCTTCGAGGGGCCAGGGACGTTATTTGTACCGCGGGTGCAAAACAATCCGCAAAGTCATCAAATGATGGCCACACCCGCTAACCAGGGGTGCGCGAAGATGACGATTGTGACCGCCACCAGGCTGATGATTAGGATTTTGACTTCTTGCCCCACAGCGGGCACATCAGTCTTGACCCATTCACCATCTCGACGGTTGATGAGCACCATCTCCAGTACGGCCCATGTACCCAGGCCGCCGAACAATACCAGTGATCGACTGTCGCCGTTCATCATCAGGTGAGCAGCGGCCCAGATTGCCACTCCGGTGAGCTGTGGGTGCCGAACAATCTGCTTGATGCGGGTGGGCACTCCGGCGGCTACGAACAGGATAAAGGCAATGACAACAAGCAGCATGCCCAGGTGACGCGTCCAGAGGGGAAGGGCGTAGAGGAAGCCTGGTTGATCGATGCTGCGCCAGCCAAACACCATCATCAGGAGAGCCGCGACCAATAGTAGCGAAAACACGCCCTTGTAGCCGTCCTCGCCAAGCTTCCCGGTGAGCGATTGCTTGAATGAGTGCCCAACCGAAGGAATGAAATGAACCAGTGACCAAAGTAATACGCCGGCGATGAGAAGGGTCATGTCTTCGTCCATGTTGGTGAGTTGCTAATCAGTCTAGCGCCCATTGTCGACTTCGTCATCCCTGGCATGTCCCGGTGAAAGTAGGCCGCTTGCTTGCGGCTGTTATTTTTCACGTCGCAGCATACTGGCCGTAGCGCGGCGTTTAGCCTACAATCCGCGCCCTTTCCTGTCTGCGCATAACAACCACTCCGCCGATCGGTTCCTGACTCCACGTGCTTGATGGCACGTTACAGCAAACTTTAGGTGAGAATTCCGATGTTTGAGATTCATCCGAGCAAAGTCTCGACCGTTAAAAATGACGTTTTGTCCGGCCTGACAGTGGCCCTGGCACTGGTGCCGGAAGCAGTCGCGTTTGCGTTTGTGGCTGGCGTGCAGCCGCTGGTGGGCTTGTACGCTGCCTTTATGGTGGGCCTTATCACCGCCTGCATCGGCGGTCGCCCCGGCATGATTTCCGGGGCAACGGGAGCGCTGGCGGTAGTGATGGTGGCACTAGTTGCCGACCATGGGGTTGAGTACCTGTTTGCGACCGTAGTCCTTATGGGTGTTTTACAGATTGCGGCGGGCGCTATGCGCCTGGGTAAGTTTATCCGGATGGTGCCCCATCCGGTCATGCTGGGCTTTGTGAATGGTCTGGCGATCGTAATTTTTCTTGCCCAGTTGGGCCAGTTTGGCAATCCCGGTGAAGCAGGGTGGCTGGCAGGGACCTTTATGGAAGGCAGCATCGTTGATGTCGCCTGGTTAGAGGGCCAGCAGCTATACATGTTGCTGGGGCTTGTGGCGCTGACTATGGCGATCATCCACTTCCTACCCCGTCTGACTACGGCGATCCCTTCTTCGCTGGTGGCTATCGTCGTGGTTAGCCTGCTGGTGGTCGGTCTTAGTCTCGACACCAAAGTTGTGGGTGATGTTGCATCAATAAGCGGCGGTTTGCCTGAGTTTCATATCCCTATGGTCCCTCTAACCTGGGAGACATTTACTATTATTTTGCCCTACTCGGTCATTCTTGCTGCCATTGGGTTAATTGAGTCCTTGCTGACATTGCGTCTGGTGGATGAAATCACGGAATCTCGCGGGCGTGGCAATAAAGAGTGCGTGGGTCAGGGGGTGGCCAACGTGGCCACTGGTTTCTTCGGTGGCATGGGTGGTTGCGCAATGATCGGCCAGAGCATGATCAATGTGAACTCCGGGGGTCGCGGCCGTCTGTCAGGTATCTCAGCGGCCTTGTTCTTACTGGCCTTTATTCTGGTTGCCTCGTCGTTGATCGAGCAGATTCCGCTGGCCGCACTGATCGGCGTGATGTTTATCGTTGTAATAGGGACCTTCGAATGGAGTAGCTTCCGAGTGCTGCGCAAGGTACCCAAGTCTGACGCGCTGGTTCTTATTCTGGTCTCAGCGGTCACCGTAGCCACAGATCTTGCGGTTGCGGTTGTTGTGGGTGTGATTGTGTCGGCGCTCGTATTTGCCTGGGAGCACGCCAAGCAGATCAACGTTCAGGCTCGGGAAGACCATAAGGGCTCTACTGTGTATGCGGTGTCCGGCCCTCTCTTCTTCGGTTCGGTCACTTCATTTCTGGAGCAGTTTGATCCCGGTGAATCCAACGAAGACGTCGTGATCGATTTTGCAGGGTCTCGAGTGTGTGACCACTCAGGGCTCGAGGCCATTGATACATTGGCAGAGCGCTACCTCAATTCTGGCAAGATCCTGCACCTTGTGCATTTGTCGGGTGAGTGCAAGCAGTTACTGCGCAAGGCGGGTAACCTCGTTGAAGTCAACGTGATCGAGGACCCGAAATACTTTGTGGCAGAAGACGCGCTGGGCTAGTGCATTAAGACTGCGGCTCGGTTCCGTGTGCGCCCAGGTAGTGTGAACTGGGCTTAACTTTTTCGGACAACTGTTCGCTGAACTCGTAAAGTCGCTCGTAACGGGTGTCCTTGATCAGCCACTTCCCGTTTTCCTTTACGTAACGATCCCAGTACAGCAGTGTGCCGGTGGTGTAGTACTTGTGGTTTATCACCCAGAACTTGTCTTCCAGATACCAGATACCAGTCGCTTCGGTTTCCGAGAGCATTTGAATTTCAGGATGGTGACCATGATGCTGGCCAATGGTCTGTTTGGTGAATGACTGCTCCATTCCTGTCACATACTCCTGCTTGCCGTTGTATTGCAGGTGGTAGTTGCCGCCCTTGAAATCCACCTGAACGTCGTCATGGAACAAGGTGGCTAATTCTTCGAGGTTGGCAGTGTCGATACAGCGAAAATAAGCATGCTTGAGCTGTTTGATGGCTTCCATATCCATCAGGCGTTGTATGTCTTTGCGCAACTCCTCCATGCCCCCTGCGGAGGCTTGCAGGGGCAATCCTTCGCCAATTCCCATGTTTTCCTTGTTGAGCTTTTGACGTGTCTCTGACATCAGCCTTCTCCCGGCAATAATGGTTTGCTTGAAGTAACAAGGTAATGCGGGCGCCGCGCGCTGACAACCGCCATTGCAGCCAATACTATTGACTGCAGCGCTCGCGGTCTGGCCGCGAAGAGAGCTTGCAGGGAACTGCCGGCGTCAGCTTTCGACAAAGGCCCGTTCGATGACGTACTCGCCGACTTCACCGTTGCGGGTCTCACGGAAGCCGCGACTATCCAGCAGCTTGCCGATGTCTTTGAGCATGCTGGGGCTGCCACAAATCATGAAGCGGTCGTTTTGTGGATCAATGGCAGACAGTCCTATGTCCTTTTCCAGCTTGCCAATGCGCAGCAGGTCAGTCAGGCGGCCATTGTTGACGTATTTCTCCCGGGTGACTGTGGGGTAATAAATGAGCTTGTCGCGCACATCCTCGCCAAGATACTCATGGTTGGGCAGGTGTTCGGTGATGAGCTCCTGATAGGCCAGTTCTTCCACTTCGCGACAACCGTGGGTGAGGATGACCTTGTCGTAGATCTCGTAAATCTCAGGGTCGCGGATAATGCTGAGGAAAGGTGCCAGCCCGGTTCCGGTCGCTATCAAGTAGAGGTTTTTCCCGGGCAGCAGGTTGTCGGGAATCAGCGTGCCAGTGGCCTTGCTGTTCACCAGTAGCTCGTCACCTGGCTGAATGTTCTGCAGCTTTGAGGTCAGTGGTCCGTCCGGCACCTTGATACTGAAAAACTCAAGCTCGTCTTCATGATTGGCGCTGGCCAGGCTGTAGGCTCGCATCAGCGGCTTGCCCTCATGTTCGAGTCCAATCATGGTGAAAAAGCCATTTTTGAAGCGAAAGCCTTGATTCCTGGTCGTCTTGAAGCTGAACAAACTGTCAGTCCAGTGGTGTACTTCGGTCACCTGTTCACGCAGCAGTGATGCCATTGCTCTGTACCTGTGATGTTAATGCTGACCAGAATAACGGCTGGCCTATAACCTGTAAAACAGATATATTCGATTTTATTAATCGGAAAAATAGATATGAGATTCACCTTTCGCCAGCTACAAGTGTTTTTGGCGACCGCCAGATTTGAGAACGTCAGTCGCGCCGCTGAGTCCTTAGCCATGTCCCAATCTGCTGCCAGTGGCTCCCTGAAGGAGTTGGAGCAGCAGTTTGAAGTGCAGCTGTTCGATCGTCTGGGCAAGCGCTTGCAGCTGAGTGAGCTGGGCCGCCAGCTTCGCCCCCAGGCCGAAAGATTACTCGCCCAGGCGCAAGACTTTGAGGCCGCTTTAAGCACTGAGGAGGGCAGCGGTGCCTTGCGCGTCGGTGCAACCTTGACCATCGGCAATTACCTCGCCGTGCCAATGATCGCCGCCTTTCGTGAGCGATACACTCAGGCCGATGTGGCACTGCAGGTAGCAAATACAAAAACCATAGCGCGTCAGGTAGCGGACTTTGAGCTGGACCTGGGCATGATCGAGGGCGAGATAAATCACCCTCAACTGGAAACAATCCACTGGCGCGAGGACGAGCTACAGGTTTTCGCCGCCCCCGGACACCCATTAGCGGGAGTGTCGCAGGTATCTGACGACCAGTTGATGAGTCAGCGCTGGATTATGCGTGAATCGGGCTCGGGCACGCGCCAGGCGTTTGAGCGCGCCATGCACGGCATCCTCACCGATCTAGATATATCGATGGAGCTCCAACATACGGAGGCCATCAAGCGCGCTGTGGAGGCGGGCCTGGGCGTCGCTTGCCTGTCCAAGATCAGTCTTAAGGAAGCGTTTCAGCGGGGCTCGCTAATTCCCCTGAATATTCCGCACCGTGATTTCAGTCGTCAGCTAAATTTGATATTGCAGCGTGATAAATTTCACACAGCTACACTGGAAAGGTGGCTGTCACTTTGCAGGGAAACCGCCCAATGAAGAAGAACAAAACTCAATTTTTTGATGAACCAGAAGACTCAAAAGCCCAGGTAAACTTTGGTCGAGCCCTGAAGCATCTTTTGGTATTCCAGTTGAAACTCGGCGCTGACGCATTTCGGGACCTGCTGATGAGCCCACTCAGCGTGTTGGTTTTTTTCCTCGACTGGATTCGCAAGCCCGCCGTGGAAGACAGTTTGTATCTGCGCTTGATGGTGCTGGGGCGCCGGTCTGACCGCTTTATCAATCTCTTCGATCAATACCAGAACAAAGGGCACCAAACGATGGATCAAGCCATTGAGACAGTAGGACGAATGGCGGCCGACGCCTCTCGGAACCAGGATCAAAGCGCGGAGAAAGAAATCGAGGCCAAGCGCTGACATGTGCAATCAATTTTGGCTCGTTTGCGCATTGCCTCTATACTTTAAAGCAGCGCGTCACTTCATTTACTCGCCAAGAAGGATTGGATTATGAAAGGTGATGGAACAGTTATCGGCTACCTGAACCGGGTTCTCACCCTGGAACTGACCTCCATTAATCAGTATTTTCTGCACGCCCGGATGTTTCGCAACTGGGGGCTGGAAGCCTTGAATGAAAAGAATTACAAGAAGTCGATCAAGGATATGAAACAAGCGGACGAACTTATTGAGCGCATCCTTTTTCTGGAAGGCCTCCCCAATTTACAGCAGTTGGAAAAGGTGCGAATCGGCGAGCATACGGTGGAAATGCAGCAATGCGATATGGCCTTCCAGCTGGAGCAGCTCGCCTTGCTCAGGGAGGCGATTGCCTGTTGTGAGCAAGCGCAGGATTTTGTCAGTCGCGATTTGCTTGAGGAAATACTCGAGTATGAAGAGAGTCACGTAGATTGGATTGAGACGCAGCAGTATCTGATTGAAAATACCAGTCTGGAAAACTACCTGCAGGCACAGATCTGAACCCAGCATTAAAAGGAGGACGTCACCATGAAAGGCAGTAACAAAGTAATTGCCGAGTTGAACGGGTTGCTGGCTTGGGAGTTGGCCGCCATGGATCAGTATTTTATTCACGCGCGGATGTACGACGACTGGGGACTGCAGAAGTTATTCGAGCGGATCGATCACGAGTTTGATGACGAAAAAGGTCACGCCGCAGCGCTTATTGAACGCATGCTTTTTCTCGAGGGAACGCCGGATATGACGACGCGCCCGCCGTTACAGGTCGGTAAAACTGTGCCCGAGATGTTGCAGAATGACTTGAATGTAGAGCTGGCCGTTGACCAGGCTTTAAAAGACGCGATCAAGGTGTGTGAGAGCGAACAGGACTATCACAGTCGTGAAATACTGGAAAAGCTGCTTGAAGACACCGAGGTCGATCATACCTGGTGGCTCGAAAAGCAGTTGGGGCTGATTGACAAGGTGGGTTTACAGAACTATCTGCAGTCACAGATGAGTTAATCACCGCGCCTCATTACCGAAGCCTGATGGAGGGCTCCAGCATGGGGCGCTTTAGTTTGTTCAAGGTACAAGCGCGTTTTGAATGTCGGCAGCTTGCGCGCGCAACTACATGCCGTAATGCGTCGCCGTCAGGTCTATTGACTGCACCAGCATATCGACCAACGAGTCAATCTCGCTAATACTGGATACCAAAGGTGGAGCCATAATCATCGCATCGCCGGTTTGGCGCACCATCAGCCCCAGCTCGTTAGCCGTGTTGCGACAGAATACGGCGCCCGCAGATTCCGGAGCAAGCTTCTCCCTGGAAGCCTTGTCTTTCACCAGTTCAACGGCGGCAAACATGCCGCGACCGCGCACCTGGCCAACCAGTGGGTGATCTGCCAGTTCCTGCAAGCGTCCCTGGAAGTGCGGGGCGAGTTTGTTGGCGGCGTCGGCAATGATATTGCTCTCACGCAGTATCTTTAGCGTAGCCACGCCCGCGGCGGCTGCGGACGGATGGCCTGAGTAGGTCAGGCCATGTGTAAATTCGCCTTCACTGGAAAGCAGAGCGTCAGCAACCTTGTCACTCACCATGACACCGCCCAGGGGCTGGAAGCCATTAGTGACAGCTTTGGCGAAGGTCATCAGGTCGGGCTTAATACCGTAGGTTTCTGAGCCAAACCACTGGCCGGTGCGACCAAAGCCACAGATGACTTCGTCTGCGATGAGCAGAATGTCGCGCTCGTCACAAATTCGCTGAACTTCTGGCCAGTAGGAATCGGGAGGAATGATAACGCCACCGGCGCCCTGTACAGGCTCGGCGATGAACGCGGCGACATTGTCTTCACCCAGTTCATCGATTTTCTCCTCCAACTGCCGTGCAACACGCAGGCCAAATTCATTGGGGTCTTCGTCCGGGCCTACTGCAAACCAGTGCGGCTGGTCGATGTGGTGAACATAGTCCAGACCGTTGGTTTGCTCATGCATGCCACTCATACCACCCAGCGAGGCGGCGGCAATAGTGGAACCGTGGTAAGCGTTGTTGCGGCTGATAATGTGCTTTTTCTCGGGGCGACCCTGCACCTGGTAGTAGCGGCTGACCAGTCGCAGGTTGGTGTCGTTGGCCTCAGAGCCGGAGTTAGTGAAGAACACGTGATTGAAGCGCTCTTCGGTGATGTCTACCAATGCCTTTGCCAGTTCGATTGCCGGCTCATTGGCGCACTGGAAAAAGCTGTTGTAATAAGGCAGCTTGTGCATTTGCTCGGTGACGGCTTCAACAATAGCCGGCTGGCTATAACCCAGGTTGCAGCACCAGAGCCCAGACATACCGTCCAGCATCTTGTGGCCATTACTGTCATAGATATAAATATGCTCGGCGCGGGAAAAAATCCTGCCGCCGTTCGTTGCGTAGTCCCTGAAGTCCGTGAATGGGTGCAGGAAGTGGGATTGATCCAGCTGTTCAAGATTGCCGGTGGTGGCTTGCATGTTCATGTTACTACTCTCCCTTTTGGAACGCATCGTGTATGGCGCTGTTGCTATACCCTGAAGTGGTATGGCCGGGGTTGGCGCATCGTTGTTAAATAGTGTGGCATAGTGATTCACTCAAGAAATTACCCCAAAGGTGGTGTTTTAACCGGGGATAAAGGAAATTGAAATGCCCGAGAATAACGACAGATTGCATCCCTTCCTCGACCAATATCCGGATATCGAAATCTTCGAAGTGATGTTGATGGATCTATGTGGGGGTCTGCGCGGCAAATGGGTGACTCGGGACAAGATTGGTAAAGTGATGGCTGGCAGCCTGAAAATGCCCCTCAGTACCCTGGCTTTCGACGTATGGGGCAGAGATGCAGAAGAATGGGTGTTTGACAGTGGTGACGGCGATGGCTGGTGCGCGCCGGACCAGCGGACCCTGTTCCCCGCACCTTGGCTAAAGCGGCCTACCGGTCAGGTGCTGATGTCGATGAACAATATTGACGGCTCACCTTGCTCCTATGATCCTCGCTACATGCTCCAGGGCTTGATGGACCGTTTCGATAGTCTGGGGTTAACCCCGGTCATGGCCAGTGAAATGGAGTTTCACCTTTTATATCCAGAGGAGGACGGTGTCGGTCGTCCTATTCATACTCAACAGGATCGAGTGGGTGGTTCGCTGGGTGCCGGGCAAACTTATGGTATCGACCTGATGGAGGACGAAGCCGAGTTAATGCACGAAATTCATGACGCCTGTCATGCCCAGGGTTTGCCTGTAGATACCCTGATCAAGGAGTCCGCACCCTCCCAGTACGAGATTAATCTCTATCACACCAATGATGCCGTCATTGCGGCAGATCAGGCGGTCATGCTGCAGCGAGTCATTCGGGGCGTGGCCAAGAAGCATGGCCTGATAGCCACATTCATGGCCAAACCATTTGGTGACATCGCGGGTAATGGCATGCATGTGCATTGCAGTCTGGTGGATAAAGATGGCAACAATATGTTCGATGACGGCAGCGCAGCAGGTACCCCTTTATTGCGGCAGGCGATCGCTGGTTGCCTGGATATGATGGCTGACAGCATGCTGCTGTTCGCGCCTAACCTGAACTCCTACCGTCGTTTTCGCCGCGGAACTCACGCACCTATGGCGCCTACCTGGGGTTATGAGAATCGTACTGTCGCGGTCCGTGTTCCTGCCGATTCACCAGCAGCTACTCGTCTCGAACACCGGGTCGCTGGAGCGGATGCCAATCCGTATCTGGTCATGGCCGGGATTCTCGCGGGTATGCTGCATGGGATCGAAAGTAAACTGGAGGCCCCCGCACCCCTGGAGGGGAATGCCTACGAGCAGGTGCCCGCAAACCTGCCTCGCTACTGGCCAGACGCGTTGCAGTGTTTTGAGCAATCAGAATATGTTGCCAACTATCTGGGGGCCGAATTCCAAAAGGTGTTTACAATTCTCAAGCAACAGGAAATCGACACTTTTGACGGTCAAGTAACCCCATTGGAGTACGACGCCTGCTTATAGCTTAGTAGACGGCTCATTGCGCCTCGCAAAGTTTGTCGCAGGTACTCGTTACTCGAGACCGGAGCCATCTGTCGAGTAAATCACCCAGATCTTGCTATAGCCTTCTGTTTCCCAGATGCCTGTCCACTCTTTGGGAATGGTGACGGCTTCGCCAGCTTCAATCTTTTGCACGCTGCCATCGCTTGATGTCAGGGTAACGCCGCCGGAAATAAAGTACATGAATTCGTCAACGCCATAGGGCTCACTAATTTCAGATCGAGTTTTTCCCGAGGTATACATGCCCGATGCGAATTTTTTATCGCTGGACAACAGGCTCGTTACATCCTGGGTTACATGGCCGTCTTCATGGGCCTGTTGTGCCATGTCTTCCCGCTCAAATATTGCGCCGCCGATTTCTGCGGCGGATATTTTTGCCGGTAGCACGACACTATGATCTGCAGCAAACGAACTGACCGTGAAAGTGAGAAGCGCCAGTGAAATCAGTATTCTTTTCATCTTGTATTATTCCAAAGCGGTTAAACAATAAGTCGCAGTCGATCGATAGAAACGTCAGTGATTAGCGTCATGCCTGAAGTTGTTCGTTAACTGCTCTATAAGCAGCATCTATGGCGCCATCAACGTAGGCGTAGGCCTCTGAATCTGAATTGGCGATAGAAATTCGGCCTATCTGTGCACGACCAGCGATATGCGGGCCATTGTAGCGATCGTACTCTGCCGGCACGCCGATACCTTCAAATTCGTAGGCGTAGCCGTGAGGCCAACGGTTCAGCGTGATTGCAGAAAAGTCTCGTTGTACATCAAAACCGTGTGGACCCAGCATGCCATCGAAGTGGTTGAAGATGTCATCTTCAAAATCCTGATAAGACATTTGCAGTAATTTAGCGCGCCCTGCCTTGTATTGTTGGATGTTAGTTAATCCTCGCTCTCTGGGTGAATACCAGGCAGATACTACGATGGGCTGGTCGGGTTTTTGTGAATATTGGTAGTCCCCCATGCTGACTGGGAAGTCCAGATGCAGGTATTTGAACATAGCATCTCCCGGCGTATATATTTTGTAAAACCCGGCGTCTGCAAAAGCCTGCCAATTACGAATTGCGAAGCTACCAATGACAAAGGGAATCTTGGTTGCATAGCCGATCGCCTCGGCCTGGGCGGGCGGCAACTCCGGGCAGACGTGAGGGATGATAGCGTTGTAGCAAGCCATTACCACATGTTTCGCGCGAACTCGGTAGCTGCGGCCATTGTTGACGTAGGTGATATCTACCCCATCAGCAATGTTCTGAACTCGCACTACGGTGCTGTTTAGGCGAATTCGAACATCGGAATCTGTCGCGTCCAGGGCAGTATAATCAGCTCGCGCAGTCACCAGGCTTTCCATTCCATAACCTGGTAGCGCTTGTGGTATCAGATCGCGAACCAGCGCTCTGGCGACGCTGGCGTTGCCATCCGGGAAATGATGAATGTACGGTTCTTCTTTTTCTGCGTAATCCGCTTCGTCCAGCCCCAGGTCTGCTGTGCCAGGAAAGTCATATTCCTTCGCTTCCCACGCTGATGCCGCTTCCCAACCAACGCCGATCATGGGCAGGAAGCTGTCACGAATGATTTCTCGCACACTCTCAGGAGCGCCAGCATGGGTTTCAAGAAATTCTAGGTAGCTGATGTTGCGTAAAAGGGCCTCTTTTTCTACCTGGTTCATGCCCTCTAAATAGTCAGTGCCGCCCGCAAGCAACTTGAGAAAAGCCTGGCGATCCGCGCTGGGGATTGGCATCTCGTTAATCGCTGTGAGCAGTTGACTTTGAGTCATTGTTTCGGAGGCCAATGGGTTTGCAACGATTTTGCGTTCGCCATAGGTTGCTTCATCAAAGTACAGACCCGCGCCCATCTCGCGTCGTTTGAAAAAAGTCTGATCGAAATAATCATAGAAACGATCGACATCGATCGCCAGGTCTTTGAGCAGCTGCCTGGCCACTGGAGAATAGTCAGAGGGCGTATCTATGGTTTGGCTGCCGCCGAATCCAATAAGCGTTTCACCATCCGCTTGTAACTCATTGCGCCTGGCATGCCCGCCAAAGTCGTCGTGGTTATCAAGCAGGAGAATGCGGCCAGGTGTTTCCTGCTTATCGCGGAAAAATTTCGCCGCTGAAAGTCCGGATATTCCTGCGCCTACAACCACAAGATCGTAAGTCTTTTCAGTTTGCTGTTTAGGGATTGAAAAAGATCTGCCTTCGCGCGCAACGGCGTGGGCAGTTTCAAAAGAGCCCTTGTTGCTGCCTCTCAGGCCGGTGAGCCCCGGCGGGTAATAGCCAGGTCCAATGGCACTCGAGGGTAGCAGGCCTTCCGCTACCGCCTCTAATGGGGTCATGTTAAGTGCGGCTGCTCCCAAGGCAACCCCACTGACAAAATCCCTGCGAGAGAGCAGGCGCGGTTTCGTCATGCGACCCATTCCCTACGGCACGAATTGTGCCGAGGGATTGATCTTAAGAAATATGCCAATAGCAGACCTGGGTTAGAAGTCGTAACCGAGTCGTACACCGACGGTTCTTGGTCGCGCTGGCCCAAAGGCGTGTTGAGCGTAAATGGTTCCTGGTGTCGGATCGTCAGCATAGTTGCCGTCATACCAGACATCATCAAACACGTTCTCTACATAGCCGGCGGCGCTCCACCCACTCTGTCGATAACCCAGCACTATATCGGTCTGGTTGAGGGTTGCTATGCGCTGGTAAATCAGGCTTTCGTCTGGCCAGTCTCCCCGAATATCATCCTCCCAGGACCATGACAGGGTACCGAACATTTCACCGCCGCTATCGCCGACGGGGTAGACACCGTTCAGAACTGCAAACGCTGTGTACTTTGGTGCCCACGGAATAGAATTGCCTTCACAGTGGTCGGCTCCTTTGACGGGGTCTAGAACTTCCCCTGCGCCGCAGAAAGCCTGAATTCCGGTGGCTTCGGTTTCAAGCCAGGATGCTCCCACTCGCAGAGTAAGGTTATCTGTGATGGCAGTGCTGAGTTCCAACTCAAGGCCGTAACCATCAAGCTCACCCACGTTATCAACAATTTGCTTGGGGCCTTCAGAGAAGATCGCCTGTAGATCTTCATACTCGTAATAAAATGCGGTGGTTGATAATTGCGAGCGACCGTTGAACAGGGTCGCTTTGTAACCAAGTTCGTAAGAAATGACCGTTTCCGGGCCGAAATCACCGGGCGCTTCAGAGCCGGGCAGTCCGACGCAGAGGCCAAATGGGCAGCCATCGGCGCCTGGCCCTTCGATGTTGAAACTGCCAAAACCGCCGGACTTATAGCCCGTTGCAACGCTAGCGAATATCAGGGTGTCTTCGTTTGGTCGATAGTTGGCAACAATTCGCCAAGTCGTATCATTCCAGTCCTGTTTATCGGATAGCGCCCCTTCAGGTGTAGAAAAGCCAGTTTGTGCTTTGTAGGCAAGTAGTGAGTTTCCAGAGTCCTGCAAAACTTCTTGCGAGAACTCCTTCTCATCGTAGCTGTAGCGCACGCCGAAATTCATATCAAAAGCGTCGGTGAACTCATACCGCAAATCGACATAAGCTGAGTAACCTTCGTACTTGCCTTTTATACGGTTCCTGTCATTGATCAGTCCATCGGGCGAGCCACTCCAGTCGCAGCTGGAGAAGTAGTAATCCAGATAATAGTCGCAGTAGTAGGTGTTACCGTTGTAGTCATCCAGATAGTTGTAGTAATCGAACATATCCTGGCAGGTGTTGAACCAGTAGCCGAGACAGTAGACGTCTTCCTCTTGTTGGCCCAGGAACACAGTTTCAATATCTTCCTGGTAATAGGATGCACCCGCGTACCATCCGAGGGGTCCGTCATCATTTGAGCTGAGTCGAAGTTCCTGTTCGAAGTAGTCGCCGGATTGGTCCTGGCCGTAGTTAAAGGTTACTGTGGGCAGGGCGTCGTAATCTTCCACGTACAGGTAGTCGTGGTCTTTGTAGCCGGTCAGGGAGGTCAGTGTTGCCCAGCCCATATCGTAATCGATCATCAGGCTGACAGAGAATATTTCAGCCTCATCAGTAGGTTGCAGCGAATTATCGTTGTTGACTGTGCGTCCGTCTCTGGACAGGGAAATTACTTCGCCGCCGTTGATGCGAGTCTGGTCGACGAGGAATGCATCCCCCTCGCCAGTGGCGCGGTAAACAGTGCCAAACTGATCGCGATCTTCATATTCAATCATCAAGTCAGCGGTCAGGTTATCGGTCTCCCAGCGGCCGGTAATTCGCAGTCCCTGGTTTTCGTAGTCGATGAGATCGGGTCCGCCGAAATCGTTTTCGACATAGCCGTCTTCTTGAGAATGATAGCCGGCTATGCGGACGGCGGCATTGTCAGAAATGGGGAGATTGATACCACCTTCAAACGCGATCAGGTCGCGCTCACCCACATCGAGCTGCGCGTAGCCTTCCATTTCCGACACGTTCGGTTTCGAGGTAATGATATTCATGGCGCCACTGACGGAATTCCGGCCGAACAGGAAGCCCTGTGGGCCACGCAGCACTTCGGCTCGATCTATGTCATACAGGGTCGACACCGCGGAGCCATTTCGGCCCTGGTACAGTCCGTTTTTGTAGAGGCTGACTGAGGGGTCGCCGCCGTTGCCAAAGTCGATGGTGCGGATGCCGCGAACGCTGACAAAGTCGAGAAAGCTGTCTTTACTGTTGCCGCTGATGCCTGGTGTGAAAGCAATCAGGTCTTTCACGTCGGTGAGGTTAACCGCGCGGATATCTTCTCCAGACATGGCGGTGATAGAAATCGGCACATCCATTACTGACTCTGCACGCTTGGTAGCAGTAACGATGACTTCTTCAAGCTGCTGTGCCTGTAAGGATTCTGCGCCCAATCCGGCTAGCACTGCGACAGAAACCGCCTGCGCTAAAATGCTACGGGTGGAACGACTTGATCGGTGCGGTATTGCAGTGAGCTTGCGATCGCTCGCTTTCGTAGTGTGCTGTTGCTTCGTCATTTTTTTCTCCGGCATGTTATCTATCATGCTTCAGTATCAACGCCTCTAAAGGTGTTTATGGTGGATCTCTTGATACTTTATGTTCTTATTTTTACGCGTCTCAGCCACGTATTTCTTCCGGCTTTGTAGGCCTTGAATACTCGGGGTTTTCAAGTATCCATCAACAGGATCGCATATGACCTCGCTGCTGACTGCCCCCCGAAAGGGTTAGCCCCTCTAAAATTGCATTCAACAAGGGGCGATTGATGGCTCGCGCAGGGTTAAGGCTACGCCTAAAAGGGATGCGCTGCAATTTATGTGGATCATTGGAATAGGCGTCGGTCAGCAGCCAAAGGCCGGCTACTGTGCACTGTTTTCTACTGCTGCAAAGGCACGCCTTGTTCTGTGAGCGTTTGCTGCATTTCGGTGAGCTGATCCTGGTAGCGACGCCAGCGTCCGACTGAGCGGGTGTGTGCGGGCTCTCTGACCTGTACCACGCTAGCCGTTGTCACGGCTGCTTTTTGTGAGTGGAAGTCCAGACAGGCGTCTTCCCAGCCAAGACCGAGAAACTCGATAAGTCTGCGTGCGTTGGGCTCCAGGTTCTGCGCGGTGTCCTCATATGAAATGTCAAAGAACCTGCCACTAAAGCGTTCACGCCAAGTGTCCATTAAATGGTAGTAGCGTGCGTGATGGCGCGCCATCTCCTGTTGGTCATACGAGTGAGGATAAGCGTCTGCAAACAATTGTTTGAAGCTGGAGAAGCAGGCGTCCATCGGATCGCGCCGCAAGTGAACTATTTTGGCATTTGGAAGGGCCTTGAGAATCAATGGTATATACAAATAGTTCGGAGGCAGCTTATCTACAAATCTGGGCTGTGAACCGCGCATTTTTGCGGTGGTCTGCATGTACGCTTTTCCGAGTTGGTTGGGGTTCACGTCAGCAGCGAGCTCGGCAAGTTTGGCAGACTGTCGCTTGGGCTCCTGGTAGTTGGCGAGTCGGCGCAGGCAATTACCAAACTGCTTCAGCTCGCCGGCGGAGTGAACCTGTGAGTGGCTGGTGATAATTCTTTCAACCAGGGTGGTACCGGTTCTAGGCTGTCCCACCACGAAGATCGGAGAGGGGTCATCGTGGCCGTCGCCGCCCTGTTCTAGCCATTCTTTGGTAAAGGTAGCAGCAAATGCGTTGTACATTTCAATTTCTGCCTGCTCGTCGAAATCTATGGTGCTGCGCCGGGCTTGTGCTCCGCGGGCGAAAGCATCAAAAGCATTGTCCCAGTCCTCTATATCTTCTGACTCTTTACCTATCGAGTAATAGAGAAAAGCCAGCGCCCTTTGGTTTTTGCCCTCTTGCTGGACAAGTTGTTCCAGCAATTCAATGTGCGTGCGATCTGTTGCCTTGCGCAGCCCTGACAGCAACCAGTGCGCATTGGGATTTTCCGGTCTCAGCTCAAGCGCTTGGCCCAGAAGTTTCTCGGCTTCATCCATCTTGTCGAGAAACATATGATTATTTGCCTGGTTGATCAGGAACTGAATGCTATCCGGTCGCTTTTGCAGTGCGCGTCCAATCCACTCTCCCGCTTCGATCTGATCGCCCAAAAGTCCGTAAACGGTCCCTATCAAATCCATGACTGTTGGGTTTTCATCGTTTAATGCGGCTGCTTTTTCAAGTGCAGAGTCTGCCCTTGCGGGCTGCCCAGCCTGCATGAACAGTCTGGCGAGGTTGGCCCAGGCCGCAGCGTTATCGGGCTGTAGCTTGGTGACCGAGCCAAAAGCGCTGACTGCGTGCCAGTTCTGCTTGAGCTCCAGCGCAATGAGGCCAACCAGGAAGTGTGCCTCTACCAAATCTGGTTTTGACTCCAACAGTCGCCGACAGCAGTCGCCTGCTTCGTTAAGGCGGCCTGCAGACAGGTGATTAAAGCCTTCCTTTAACGTTTGTTGCATCCAAGGCTGGTTCATAGAGCTCGGGGCCGCTTTTCGGGTGGTTGCATATACGCTATCAGGGTGTCACCGCCCTCATAGTCTTTGGCGCTCATCACAGAGTCGAGAAACAAGTAGAAAAGCTCAGCCTGAGAGGATACTTCCAGTTTGGCGTAGGCGTGCTTGCGATGGAGTTTCACAGTCTCCATGGAGATAGATAGTTTTTCCGCTACGGTTTTGGTGCTGTGTCCATGAAGGACCAGGTTGATAACCTGCGTCTCGCGTTCTGTGAGCAAACTTGAACCAAAGGATTGCAGCGCACTGTTCAGTTGTGCCCTTAGATTGATGCCGCTGTCTACTTCATCTGATTGCTTCCAGTGCTGTTGGCAGAGCGCCTCAACAGTGGGGTAGACATCGGCAAGCAGGGTGCGCTCGCGTTTGCTAAAGCTGGCGCGAGTTGCGGTTTTGCCCAGTGCAATATTGACGAAGCCTTCGCCCGACGTAGGAATAACAAAGCCACACTCATCCTGGTAACCGCAATTTCGGTACCAGGCCTTGTAGTACTGGCTGTCTTTGAAGCCCGTGGGGGAAAGCTCCCGTAGTCTGAAAACGCCGAATTGTTGGCTGGCAGTGGCCGCGAGGTAATAGGGGTCCAACAAAAAAGCGCCTTTTACAAAGACATCCAGGGTGGATTTTCCAGAGTCCTCGTGGACCTCAAAGTATTCCACCATCGGCAAATCAGTGTTTGGGTAGACGATAATACTGGCGTCATCAACGGGAACCAGATTGCGCAGCATGTCTACCAGCATTGCCGGAAAGTCAGCGCTACCGGTTGCGGGAATCAGTTTGGCCAGGTGGCCACTGAAGGTATTAAGTGTGGGCATTGGAAAAGCACATAACCTGAAAGCTCACATCATAACTGTAAAGCGACCCAATCCAAAAACGCCTGATTGGCGCGGGAGATGGTTCTACCTTTTCGTTTGGCCAGGGCCATGGGCACTTCAACACCGGGAGTCAGAGGAATGCCTGCTATGCCGGGCTCTTGCTCTGCCATGGTGCGCAGGCCGACCGTAACCCCAATGCCCTGCTTAACCATCCTTACCAGCAGAGGCAGGAAGTTACTTTGCAGGCGCAACTCCGGCTCCACCGCTGCCTCCCGGCACAATTGATCCAGCTGTGCCCGAATAAAGTAACCGCTCTCGTAAACCACCATAGGGGTGTTGTGTAGCTCTTGTGTGTTTAGGTGACTGCGCTGTGCCCATGGGTGATTCTCAGCCACGCAGACCACCATTTGCTCTTTGATTAATGGCAATCGCTCCAGGTCTTCGGTGCCGCTTGTGGTAGTCACTCCCAGTTCAATGTCATCACGTAGCAGCATTTCTTCGATTTGAGTGGTACCCGCCTGGGTAACCGATGCAGTAAGGCCAGAGTGCTCAGTAAGAAAGCCACTGAGCAGATCAGGTAAAAAGTAGGTCGCCAGCATTGAGGGACAGGAAATGCTCAGCTCACCTCGCAGCAGACCCGAGAGATCACCGGCGGATTGGGCCAGCTCCTGCACCTGCTGCAAGATCGATTGTGCACGGCCCAGAAGCTGCTCTCCTTCGGCTGTCAGCGCGATACTCCGGCTACTGCGATCAAACAGGGTGACACCAAGAGAGTCTTCCAGTTTGCGGACCGCAATACTGACCGCTGGCTGCGCCATGTGCAGCTGCTCCGCTCCGGCACTAAAGCCTCCGGATTGCGCAACCGCTGCAAAAATTTCAAGTTTGCGTAAATCCACTCCCGATGCTCTCCTCGTCAGGGTTGCCGTCTTCATCTGCAGTCTCCCGGCGGGAGTCCACTATCGCCGCTATCTGGCAACTACAGTCTCACGCTGACTAATATACCGTGTATATATAAGTCATTAAATATATATATTATATATATTAGTTGCTCCCTGCTATCCTCAGCGGCTATCCGTATCAACCGTGGAGCGAACCCGATGGCCGGCAAAAAGTGGCAAAAACTCAATTGGCAGGACCCTTTTCTGCTGGATCAGCAGCTCACCGACGAGCAGCGTATGGTGCAGCAGAGCGCCAGGCAGTATGCCCAGGAGAAGTTGCTCCCCCGAGTCAGGGACGCTTTTCGCGCTGAGGAAACAGACCTTTCCATCTTTAGGGAAATGGGCGAACTGGGCTTATTGGGGTCCACTATCGAGGGCTATGGTTGCCCGGGTGTAGATTACATCTCCTACGGTTTGGTCGCGCGAGAGGTTGAGCGGGTCGATTCTGGCTACCGCTCCATGATGAGCGTGCAATCCTCCCTGGTGATGTACCCCATTGATGCCTACGGCAATGAAAGCCAGCGAGAGAAGTATTTGCCAAAATTGGCGACGGGTGAATGGATTGGCTGCTTTGGTTTGACCGAGCCGGATCATGGTTCTGACCCGGGCAGCATGGTGACACGCGCTCGCAGTGTAGATGGTGGTTACAGCGTGAGCGGCGCCAAGATGTGGATTACCAACAGCCCCTTTGCCGACGTGTTTGTGGTTTGGGCAAAAACTGATGATGACAAGATTCGCGGCTTCATTCTGGAGAAGGGCATGGATGGATTGTCCGCCCCAAAAATAGAAGGCAAGCTAGCGCTGCGCGCTTCGGTTACCGGGGAGATTGTCATGGACGAGGTCTTCGTCCCGGAAGAAAACCTGCTGCCCAACGTGGAGGGTCTGAAGGGCCCATTCGGCTGTCTTAACAACGCTCGTTACGGTATCGCCTGGGGTTCCCTTGGCGCCGCTGAAACCTGCTGGCATGCGGCTCGACAATACACCATGGAGCGCAAGCAATTTGGTGTGCCTCTGGCCTCCAAGCAACTGGTGCAGTTGAAGCTGGCTGACATGCAGACCGAGATTAGTCTGGCGCTGCAGGGTTGTTTGCGAGCAGGACAGTTGATGGATGCGGGCGACATTGCGCCGGAACTTATTTCCCTGATTAAACGCAACTCATGCGGTAAGTCTTTAGCCATAGCCCGCACGGCTCGCGACATGCTCGGTGGCAACGGTATTTCAGACGAGTATCCGATTATGCGGCACATGGTTAACCTTGAGGTCGTCAATACGTATGAGGGCACCCACGATGTGCATGCCTTGATACTGGGCCGCACCCAGACTGATATTCCAGCCTTCTAATGGGTGCTCTGTCGCATATCAAGGTGCTGGACTTATCCCGCATTCTTGCCGGCCCCTGGGCCAGTCAGGTCCTTGGGGATTTGGGCGCTGAGGTCATCAAGGTAGAAAATCCCCAGGGGGGAGACGACACCCGCCAATGGGGCCCTCCCTATATGCAAGATGAGCATGGGCACGCGACTGAAGAGTCGGCTTACTTTATGTGTGCCAATCGTAACAAGCGGTCTGTGTGTATTGATATGCGTACCGCGGAGGGCCAGGATAAGTTGCGAGAGCTGGCGCGAGACTGCGACGTGCTCATTGAAAATTTCAAGGTCGGCGGCGCCGCTAAATACGGTCTGGATTACACCACGCTGTCAGAGCTCAATCCGGGGTTGGTGTATTGTTCCATCACCGGCTTTGGTCAGGATGGCCCCCTGGCAAATCGCCCGGGCTATGATTTTCTGGTGCAAGCCATGGGTGGCCTGATGAGTGTCACCGGAGCCGCCGATGGCGAGCCCGGCGCTGGCCCGCAAAAAGTCGGGGTTGCACTCACCGATATCATGACCGGCCTTTATGCGGTGATTGGGATTCAGGCGGCGCTGGCAGACAGGGCCCAGTCCGGACTTGGACAGCATGTCGATCTCGCTCTGCTGGATGTCACCGCCGCCACTTTGGCCAATCAGGCCACCAACTATCTGGTTGGCGGCCTGAATCCAACCCGGTTGGGCAATGCCCACCCCAATATCGTTCCCTACCAGAGCTTTGTGGCCAAAGATGGTTATCTGATCGTGGCGGTTGGCAACGACGGCCAGTTCCGCCGTTACTGCCAAGTGATAGGCGCGCCTGAGTTGGCCGATGATGAGCGCTTTCAGACTAATCGCGACCGGGTTGGGAATCGCGATGCATTGGTGCCCTTGTTGCAGGGCAAAATGCTGGAGCGGGAGAAAGCGGAGTGGATTGCTTTACTGGAAGCCGCCAACGTGCCGGCGGGTCCTATTAATTCGGTAGGAGAGGTGTTCGCAGAGCCCCAGATTCAGGCCCGAGGTATGCAGGTCAATCTGGACCACCCGCTTAATAGTAAATTGCAGCTGGTGGGTAACCCCATCAAATTGTCGCGCACACCCGTGGAGTATCGCCAAGCGCCGCCCACGCTGGGGCAGCACAATGAGGATTTTCTGTAGGCTTAGCTCGCGCGGCTTTTGCGATCGACGTCGTCTTTGTCCCGCGTCCGCCTCACTGGGGCTGCGTTCTTATCAAAGCCCCAATATGTTTTCGGTTGGAACATAGTCATAGCCCAGAACGTCGGCTACCGCTTGGTAGGTGATGTCGCCGCAGTGCACGTTCAACCCGCGACGCAAATGGACGTCATCGGTTAGTGCCTGCTTATAACCCTTGTCCGCCAGCGCCAGGGTGTAGGGCAGAGTTGCATTGTTGAGGGCAAAAGTGGACGTGCGTGCCACGCCGCCTGGCATGTTTGCGACGCAGTAATGCACCACACCTTCTTCAACATACGTGGGGTCTGAGTGGGTGGTTGCGCGGCTGGTTTCGAAACACCCACCCTGGTCGATAGCAACGTCAACGACGACCGAGCCCGGACGCATGGCTGCCAGCATTTCACGGGTCACCAGCTTTGGTGCTGCTGCTCCCGGTACGAGCACTGCACCAATAACGAGGTCGGCAGTGGTGACGTGTTTCCACAAAGCTTCCCGGGTCGAATAAATGGTGTTGAGCATGCAGCCAAACTGGAAATCGAGTTCCTTCAGGCGATCCAGCGAGCGATCCAGAACTGTGACATGCGCCTCCATGCCCATTGCCATGCGAATGGCATTGGTGCCGACAACGCCACCGCCGATAACAACAACCCGCGCCGCCTCTACACCTGGTACGCCACCCAGCAGCATGCCTGAGCCTCCCTTGTGCTTTTCGAGTGCGTGGGCACCGGCCTGAATAGACATGCGGCCGGCAACTTCGCTCATCGGCGATAGCAGTGGTAGATGGCCATTGTCATCGGTCACTGTTTCATAGGCGATAGCAATACAACCGGAATCTTTGAGCAGTTTGGTTTGCTCGGGATCAGGAGCAAGGTGGAGATAGGTGAATAGCACCTGTCCTTCACGCAGCATTTTGCACTCGTTGGGTTGCGGCTCCTTGACCTTGACGACCATGTCAGAGCGCTCGAAAATCTCTTCTGCGGTGGCGACGATTTCGGCACCCGCATCGCGATACATCTGATCAGAAAGGCCTATGCCCTCGCCAGCGCCGCTTTGTACGATGACCTGGTGACCGTGGTGCACGAGTTCCTCGGCCGACCCTGTGGTCAAGCCGACACGAAATTCCAAAGTTTTAATTTCCTTGGGTACGCCTACTAACATTGCCTGAGCCTCTTTTTCTGTTTAGTTGTTGCTTTATGAAGTGTCGCTATTCGCGAATGGGGCGTAGTTTACTGGAAAGCAAAAGCGAAACGATTACTCCAAAGGGGTAGTGTCAGTGGGACTGGCCAAGCTGTGATTTCATGATCTCTAGTGTTTGCCGGCCGAGCTCGTCACCGGCGGTAGCGGGCACCAGGCATATCTCTCCAGCGCCGGCGTCGCGGTATTCATCCACACGCGCCTGAACTGCTGACAGGTCTCCGACCAGTCCAATGGCACTGATTAGTTTATCGGGCATTGCAGCAAGGAGCTCGCGGGGGTGGGGGCGCGTGCGAGCATAATTTACCAAGTCCTCGAAGCCTGCTTGCATCATCATCTCGCCATAGCCGGGTGCGGCAAGGTAGCCAACAATACCTCGCTTGAGTTGGTCGATAGTTTCGCGCTGCGGGTTGACCGCGCAGGGTAGCCAAATAGCGATCTCAGGTGTCGCCCTACCTGCTTTTTCGGCGGCGCGGATAAGTTGGTCGCGCAAGGCGGCAACACTCAAAGGCGTCACCATATTTAGTAGCATGCGGTCAGCGTGACGGGCCGCTGCCCGAACCGCTGCGGGTCCGAACGCTGCAATTGTTATTGGCCCTTCAACTGCATCCAGACGCAGTTTGTAGCCTTTGCTGCTAGCGCATTCACCGCTAAAGTCAGTCTTTTCACCTGCCAGTAATGCGCGCAGAATTTGTGCGCTTTCAGCAAGGTGAGTGGCAGTGCGGGTGCGGTCTCGTCCGTGCCACTCCTCAACGACGACAACGCTCGAGGCGCCCAACGCCACGGCGGTGCGCCTGCCAGTGATGTCCGCAACAGAGGCAGCTCCCATTGCTATGGTCATGGGCGTACGCACCGAAACGGATAGCGGGCCGACTGTCAGTCGAATGTGCTCGGTTTGCAAACCTGCCGCGGTGGCGAATGCGAAAGCATCATAGGTTGCCATTTCTCCAATCCAGAGTTCCTCGAAGCCCAGGCGGTCTGCCAGCTTGGCGACTTGCAGGTTTTCTGCGGCTGGACGGTCTTGCCAAAGAGGAGTGACAACACTGAATTTCATGACCTTTGCCTATCGATGTGCTGGAATGAAAAAGAGTATACTTCACTCTCAGTCTTGTTATAAAAGTACAAATTTAGCGCAGTTTACTGTAATGAGAACTTCACCTGAACACAGAATAAATGAGCTGACTGCAAGTGGTCATTGGGGCAGCGAGACACTGCATTCCCTGCTCGCGAAAAACGCGGGTGACAAGCCTAGCGCCCTGGCCGTCAAGGACCAGCCTAACCGGGCTGTTCTCACTGATGATGAGCCCCTGAGTCTAACCTGGGCTGAGCTGGAAGCAGCTAGCACTAACCTGGCAGCTCAGTTCGGGGCACTCGGTCTGGTCGAGGATGAGGCCGTGATTGTGCAGCTCCCCAATGTGGCTGAATTGATGGTGGTTTATTACGCCGCGTCCATGTCGGGCCTGATCGTTTCGCCAGTGCCGGTGCAATACGGCAGCCACGAACTGCAAATGCTTGCCGATGCATTACAAGCCAAAACCGTGATAACAATGCCACGCCTGGGCAATGTTGAATTGGCACACGGCGCGCGTCAGGCGCTGCCTCGACTCTGCGTGCTGGAGTTCGGCAGTGACCTTGTGATTGATACCTCCGAGCCTGGCATCTGTGCGACCTTACCGGCGGATGATGCTAATCGTATTTTGAGCATCTGCTGGACTTCCGGGACTACCGGCACGCCAAAAGGCGTTCCGCGCTCGCATAATATGTGGATGGCATCTGGCCGATGCAGTGCGCAAGCCGGTAGCATGACGGGAGAAGATATTCTGCTAAATCCATTCCCGCTGGTGAATATGGCGGCTCTGGGCGGTTTCTTGTTTCCGGCTGCACTGGTGGGTGCCGCGATCGTGCTTCACCATCCGCTGGATCCGCCGCTTTTTTTGCAACAACTACAGGATGAGAGTGCCACCTTTACGATTGCGCCTCCGGCGCTGTTGAATCAATTGGCCAAGACCCCACAGATGTGGCGCCAATTTGATTTCAGCGCCCTGCGGAGAATAGGTTCCGGGTCAGCACCACTGGCGCCTTCCATGATCGAAACCTTCGACCGCGATTATCAAAAAGCGATCGTCAATTTTTACGGATCCAATGAGGGCATTTCACTGTTCTCGACACCCGAGACTGCGCCCGGGCCAGATGTCCGCGCCAGCATGTTCCGCAAGCCTGAATCGGGCGCACTGGTGGCAACCAAGGTTGCTGATCCGACCTCGGGTAAGCTGCTTGATGAGGTTGGTGAAAGCGGCGAACTGCTGATTAGTGGCGCTACGGTTTTCGATGGCTACTATGCTTCAGATAACCGGGATGTGTTTGCAAAAGATGGTTATTTTCGCAGCGGCGACCTGGTGGAAATCTGCGGAGATAGCGGCAATTACTACCGTATTGTCGGGCGTTGCAAAGACATTATTAATCGAGGTGGTATGAAGGTTTCACCCGCGGAGCTGGACGTCGCATTGGAACATCATCCGGCGGTTGTTGAAGCCGCGGTCTGCGCTTATCCTGATGAGCGCCTGGGTGAAAAGATTTGTGCAGTGCTGGTGTTACAGGCAGATGCAGTAGTGCCCAAGCTGGAGGATCTGCAACAGTTTTTGCTGAGCCAGGGTTTTGCCAAGTTTAAATTGCCTGAACGTATCGAGGTGATAAAGCAGTTACCACGCAATCCTCTGGGCAAGGTTCAGCGCTTCGCTTTGCAGGATGCGCTGACTGAAAATCAGGAGTCATGAATGAGCAGTGATATTTATATACTCGGTGGCAGTCAATCTGACTTTGCTCGCAATTGGGCGAGGGAGGGCAAGGGCATTTATGAAATGTTTGAAGAATCTCTGCGTGAAGCAGTAGACAACGCGGATATTGAGCCCGCTGAGATCGAGGTTGGCCATGTGGGCAATTTTGTCGGCGAATTGTTTGCGCGCCAGGGACTATTAGGCGGATTTTTTGGCCAGGTATATCCTGAGCTGGCAGCCTTGCCCACCTCCAGACATGAGGCCGCCTGCGCGTCTGGCTCCATCGCCATTATGTCTGCTATGCGCGACATAGAGGCAGGCCATTATCAAATGGCCTGTGTTCTGGGCCTGGAACTGATGCGTAATGTAGACGGTAAAACAGGCGCGGAATACCTGGGCGCTGCAGCCTGGAATGGGCGGGAAGCAACGACAGAGGATTGCGATTTTCCCTGGCCCCACATGTTTGATCGCCTTACCGAAGAATACGACCGCCGCTATGGGATCAAAGCTGATCACCTGAACAGTATCGCCGAGATTAATTTCGCTAATGCAAAGCTCAACCCCCGAGCGCAAACTCGCAAATGGGAGTTTGCGCAAGGAGCGTTTAGTTGTAATGACGAGCTGAACCCGGTGATAGAGGGACGGGTGCGCAAACAAGACTGTGGTCAGATCACCGACGGCGCGGCCTGCGTCATTCTTGCCAGTGAATCCAAAGCGAAAGAATATGCCGCGAAACATGGACTGGCGCTGGGGGATATTCCCCGAATCAAGGGTTGGGGCCATCGCTCGGCGCCGATTCTGCTGTCACGCAAACTTGAAATTAGTGCAGATGCGCCACTGGTATTTCCTCATGCTGCTCAGTGTTTGCAGGAAGCAGCGCAACGCGCGGGTTTTGCAGGTGCTGCCCAGTTGGATGGATTGGAAACTCATGACTGTTTCACTATGACCGAGTACATGGCGATCGATCACGCAGGGCTTACCGCGCCGGGTGAAAGCTGGAAGGCAATTGAGGAGGGCCGGATTGCCAAGGACGGAAGTTTTCCCATCAATTCCAGCGGCGGCTTGATTGGCCTGGGCCACCCGGTGGGCGCTACCGGTGTTCGCATGGTGCTGGACTGCGCACGTCAGGTTACGGGTCGTGCAGGTCCTTACCAACTTAGCAAAGCAGAAAATATGATCACCTTTAATATGGGCGGCAGTACTACGACTTGCGCCAGTTTTGTTGTCGGGGTAGGTGCGTGAAAGACGTATTCGTCTATGACGCCATTCGCTCACCTCGGGCCAAAGCCAAAGAAAGTGGCGGGCTGCATGATTTATTGCCGCATGAGTTATTAAAAAGCTTATATGCCAGCCTGGTGGAACGCACCGGGCTGGACCCGGCCATGGTGGGTGATGTGCTGTTGGGATGCGTTACTCAGCATGGCGAGCAAGCAGCGAACATAGCCAAGACTTCTGTGATGTTCGCTGGTTGGCCCAGCAGTGTGGGAGGGCTGACAGTGAATCGTTTTTGCTCTTCCAGTATTGACGCCATCAGCATTGGTGCGCTGAAAATTGCAGCGGGTCAGGAAAATGCGATTGTCGCTGGCGGGATAGAGATGATGTCGAGGGTACCTATCCTTTCCGACCAGGCCAAGGCGTTCATCGACCCTGCTTTTGCGGCTCAGTGCCAGATGCTGATGATGGGGAGCGGTGCCGACCTGATTGCCACGCTGAACGCTGTGACTCGGGAGCAGGCAGATGCAATCGCGGTGCAAAGTCAGCAGCGGGCCGCGCATGCCAGAGAACAGGGCTACTTCAAATCCATCGTGCCGATCTATAATCCGGTTAAGGGCATCACTGTTAGCGAGGACGAATGTATTCGTGGCAACGCGACGATAGAAGCATTGGCTGAATTGCCTCCCGCGTTTGCTGGCATAGGCAGCAAGGGCGTCGATGCATTGCAGCTGGCTTCAAACCCGGGCATTACGGTCATAGAGCACGTTCATACGGCGGGCAATTCACCGGCCATGGCGGATGCAGCATCGCTATTGCTGTTGGGGGATAAGTCTGTCGGTGAAAAGTTGGGCATTGTCCCGCGCGCCAAGATCGTAGCCACGGCGACGGCTAACGCTGATCCACTGCAGGTGCTGACGGGCTGCGTGTCAGCTACCGAAAAGTTGATGAATCAACAAAATTTGAGTGCAGACGAGGTGGATTTGTTTGAGCTGCATGAGGCTTTTGCTGCGACCGTGGTGAAGTGCCAGAAAGATCTGGGCATTAGCGACAGCAAGCTCAATGTGAATGGCGGTGTTATTGCCCTGGGCCATCCTATGGGCGCCACCGGTGCGATTATGACAGGCGTATTGCTGGATGAGTTGGAGCGTCGAGACCTCAGCCGTGGAATTGTCGCGGCGAGCGGTGCGGGTGGCGCTGGAAGCGCTCTGTTAATTGAACGTTAGATGAATAAGCGTCATATGGCAGCAATTGTTGGCTAATGCGCCGCTGAATTTTAAAATGATGGCCGGTTTTTTTGCTGAATTTAATTAGCATACCGATCACAGACAGGAGAATGGCTATGAGTCTGGCACGGAAGTTTAATGAATTCCCCCACGTGGAGCGCTGCCTGGGTGGGGTCGCGCATTTTGACGATACGCCCCAATGGATTTACAACTCAGACAATCCGTATCTTCATGGCGTTTACGCTCCGACTACACAGGAGATCTCAGCAGACGCGCTGGAAGTGATTGGTGAGCTGCCCGCTGACCTGATCGGAGGCTATTTTCGCAATGGCCCCAATCCTGTGTTTGAGTCCAAGAATCGCCATCATCCCTTTGATGGTGACGGCATGGTCCATGGCGTCTATTTCAAAGATGGCAAGGTTAGCTATCGTAACCGTTGGGTTGAGACATCAGCTTTTGGTGAGGAAGCTGCAGACGGTCAGTCGGTGTCGCCAGGTGTCATGGGGCCCTTTGATTACAGCATTTCCCAGTTTGGCATTAAGGATACATCTAACACGGATGTGCTCTGGTACAACGGGGATATCATGACGCTTTGGTATAACGCGGGGCACCCCTATCGCTTGGATAGCCAAACGCTGGAAACTAAAAGCCACTATCAACTCGAGGGCAGGGAACAACTGCGCTTGTCTGCGCACTCCAAGGTTGATTGGAGTACCGGCGAGTTAATGTTTTTTGATTACGGTGATGAATTACCGTACATGACCTTCGGTGTTGCCGATGCTAATGGTCGTTTGCAACACGAGGTACCGATAGAGCTGCCGGGCCCGCGACTGCCCCATGACATTGGCTTCACCACCAACTATGCAGTACTGCACGACTTGCCCTTTTTTCATGACATGGAGGTGTTGCGACGTCACAAGCAACGAGTGCTGACGTTTCATCAGGACATCCCCACCCGCTTTGGTATTATTCCGCGGCGAGGGCAGAGTGATGAGATTCGCTGGTTCGAGTGTCAGCCCTGTTACATTCTGCACGTCACCAACTGTTGGGAAGAGGGTGAGTGGGTAGTAATGGACGGATGCCGTTCACTCAACCCCATGCCTGATTCGCAGCCCGGCGAGGGTGAGCTGGCACACATGCTTGCTTATATGCGTCTGGAGGCGAACGCTTATCGCTGGCGCTTTAATCTGCGCACGGGTGAAGTGAAAGAGGGCGATATCGACCTTCTCAATACGGAGTTTAACAAGTCCAACCCTATCTTCCATGGCGTCAAGAGTCAGTACTCCTATCATCAGCGCATCCCCTTGCTGCATGAGGGTGGCCACACGCTGCGATTTACCGGTCTGGTGAAATACGACAACGATACCGGGACTTCATGGCAGTGGGATTACGGTGAGGGCGTGTTCGGCAGCGAAGCTGTTTTTGCGCCCAAGCCTGACGCTGATCGAAGCAGTGTGGAAGATGATGGCTACGTCATTACGATGGTCACCGATAGTAATACCTGGAAGTCTGAGTGCCTGGTGTTTCACGCCCAGGATATTGAGACGGGACCCGTTTGCCGGGTACAACTGCCTCATCGAGTGCCCTTTGGCTTTCACGCCGTGTGGGCGAGAGGCGAAGACCTGTACCGGGAGTCTTGATGTCGGCGCTGTTACAGAAACACCAGGAGATCCTGGACAAAGCGCTGGACGCCTGTAGCAAACGTTATTCCTGGACTGCCTACCCCGAAAGTCCCAGTAGCAAAATATGGGGACGGGAAAAGCCTGTTGCCGGGAAGGCCAATTTCGAAGCTATGCTGGGTACCGACTATCACCTTGCGCAGCCTGGCGAAGTGGGTCGCACTGGTTTGGAGATCTCTCCCTATACCGGTGAACCACTTGGTATCAGCTACCCGAAGATGGATGTCGACTTGCTATATCAGGCAATTGAGAGCGGCATGCCCAGCTGGCGCAATGCAACACCCCAGACTCGAATTGGAGTCTGCCTCGAGATTCTCGATCGCTGTGCGGGTCAGCTTTTTGAAAACGCTCATGCCACTATGCATACCTCGGGACAAAGCTACATCATGGCCTTCGCTGGCAGTGGTGCGAATGCGCTAGATCGTGGTTTGGAAGCGCTTGCCTATGCACATAAAGCCATGAGCGATGTGCCCGAAACCGCAAAATGGGAGCGCCAGTTTGGCAAGAGCGGCTCGGCTCGGCTGCATAAAACCTACCGCATCATGCCGCGGGGCGTTGGCGTCGTTGTATGCTGCGCCACTTTTCCCCTGTGGAATGGTTATCCAGCAATGTGCGCGAGTCTCGCCACCGGTAATCCGGTGGTGCTCAAGCCCCATCCGGCAGCGATCCTGCCAGTGGCACTTCTGACCAAGGTCGCTCGCGAGGTATTGCGCGAGGCCGGTTTCGATCCCAACCTGGTTTCAATGGTTGCAGATACCCGTGAGGAGCCGGCCACAATGGCGCTGCTCGAGCATCCGATGACGGCAATTATTGATTTCACGGGCAGTCCTGCTTTTGGCCGATGGATAGAGCAAAACTGCAGTGGCAAACAGGTTTATACCGAGACCGCCGGTTGTAATTCCGTCGTTGTGGAGTCCTGTCAGGAGCTTACGGCAATGGCAGCGGCGATCGCGCATTCGCTGTGCCAGGCTTCGGCGCAGATGTGCACAAGCGTGCAGAATATTCATATACCTGCCAATGGCATTGTCGCCGGTACAGAGCACGTGAGTTTTGATGAGGTAGCCGCTGCCATTGTTCAGGGCGTAGAAAAGTATCTGCAAAATCCCCAGGTACTTTGCGGCACGCTGGTGGACGATACTATTCTTGCGACTATTGAGCGCTACCGGGGTTTGGCCTCGCAACACGGGCGTTTGCTAAGGGACTCCGCTCCCATTCATTACCCTGACTTTCCCAGGGCACGCACGGCGTCACCGATGATTTTGGAGGTAACGCAAACTGCGCGGGAAATTTACCGGGATGAAATATTTGGCCCCGTCTCTTTCATCATCAAGGGTGAATCAATAGATGAGTGTTTGCGGGACGCGACTACTAATGCGCGGGAATGTGGTGCTATTACATCCCACGTATATTCGACGGATGAAGAGTTTCTCGACAGAGCTGAAGCTGCCTATAACAATGCTGGCGCTTCTGTTGCCTGCAACCTGCTCGGTATGCCCATTAACTTTGCCGCTGCCTATTCCGATTACCATGTCACCGGTTTGAACCCCGCGGGCAACGCATGCCTGGCGGACCTTGCGTTTGTCGCCGGTCGCTTTCGAATTGTTCAGTCCAAGCGGATGTAGCCCACATTCTTATCGTAACCCGTGAGGGTGACAGCGATGCCTGTTAACGCACGATTTGCACGGGCGCGATGGGCGCCAACCTGCCGTCGGGATTAAGGCCGCGCATTTCAGGAATCATCGCCGCCAGCTGTGCTTCCCGATTGCCGGGTGCGGGGTGAGTGCTTAGAAACTCTGGGGGCGCTGACCCGCCTGTCTTGGCCATCTTTTGCCACAGGGTAACGGCTGCATCAGGCTCGTAACCGGCCTGGGTTGCCAGGCGCATGCCCAGACTGTCTGCTTCGAGTTCAGCCGTACGGCTGTTGGGCAACTCCAGTGCCACTTTAGCGGCAGCGGCAGCGCCCAACATGGCGGCGCCGTGATTGTCTGCGGCCACGCTTACGGCGATGATACCTAATGATGTAGCCATAGCGCGGGACATACGTTCTGCCGTGTGATTAGCAAGAGCATGGGAAATCTCGTGGCCCATGATCTGGGCAAATTCATCGTCAGTGAGGTTGAGTTCGCTGAACAAGCCGGTGTAAACCGCCATGCGGCCACCGGCCATGCACCAGGCGTTGACAGTTTTGGGGTCATCGACAATGGCAACACTCCATTCCCAATTCGCTGACTTGGGGTATTTCTGCTTGGCTACGGTGACTAGTCGGCCAGTGATGGTAGCCACTCTGTCCATTAACTTCGGGTCATCGACCAGTTTGTTTTCCTTGTCGAGTTCACTGACCGTGCTCAGGTAGGCCTTTTTAGATTCGACAATGGCGGATTCTGGCGAAATCAACATTAACTGCGCTCGCCCTGTCGGACTGGTGACGCAGGCGGGAAGCAGAGAGAGTGCAAGAAGGGCCAGTAGCAGTCGTTTCATGATAGATGTCTGTTAAAATCCAGGAACATGAATACTAGCCCCATTTTTGGGCTGGCTGAATACTCTGGCTGAGGATTTAGACCATTTCAGTTGCCGGCACCCGCAAGAAACGGCTGCCAGTGACTTAAATTGGCAGTCCTTCATCAATGTTGTGGTTCGCTTGTCTCGGGCTGGCCATACCCACGGTCGAATGCGTGCCATTGACCTCCGCGCGGATCGTTGCCGCGTCCTCGGGAGTGGCGAAGAACTGCGAGTACCACTTGCGACCTGTGCGGAAAGGACCGTCTGTTTTCATTTGCATGATTGTCAGCGCCGGCCGTTTGTTAGCCCAGACGTTAAAGTCTGCACCAAAGGCTTCCAGGGCGCCTGCTTGAATTCCAAGCGCAACTTCCGCATCTTCCGCAGTCGTCGGATTTGCGCTGCCCTTGTACAGGCAGCCGTGCCAGCATTGCGTTCTGCCATCTTCGACCGGCGTGTTGGCAATCAACTCAAAAACCACTGTGTCGGACCATACCTGCTTTGATAGCAGAATGCCGGGGCCGGTGTACCAAGTAGTGGTGTAGAGATATGTTTCATACAACTGCATGGGGCCGCCTTGGCGTTGCACGTAGACCTCATTGGTAATCTCGTTTTCAAAATACTCACTCGGTGCACCATGAGTAGGGCCCAGGTGACGACAATCAGCCATATTGTCGAGAATTTCCTGGGAATGTATGTCCAGAACACCCAGGTGGTCCAGCTTCCAGTTGACCCACTGGGGGTCGTCCCATTCTTTGAGAAACGGTGCATCGTAGTCTGGCTCGCGTCCATCTGGGTCGAACCAGGCCATGATACAACCCATATTGTCGACCACAGGGTAGGCACGAATTGAGGCAGATTTGGGACAGGGGCCGTCATGATAGGGGATGTCATCTACGTCGCCAAACTCGTTATAGCGCCAGCCATGGTAGGGGCAGCGAATGGAGTTGCCTTCTATCTGCTCGCCATTCTTCACTATCATCGCGCTGGTGCTGGCCGTAATGTGCGTTCCCATATGGCCGCAGTATGCGTCCAGCATGATCGCTTTACCGCTTTCGCCGCGGTACAGGGCCAGATCGCGACCCCAAAAACGTACCGCCATGGGTCCAGCGTCCAGCTCTGAGCTCTCCGCTACAATGAACCAGCCACGGGGAAATTCGTTGGGGCCAAGGCCATATTCTTCAGCAGTTGCCATGATCACACCTCTTCATATGCGGGAGAGTAGGCAGTATAGCGACGGCAGCCTCGGTGAGCATGTTTTCAGGCCTATACAACACTTATCAGGTGCCCATGGCTCAATAATTCAACTGTAGCGGAACTTATTGGCTATCAATCAGGAAGTTAACACGATTTTTTAGCGCACTGCGGAGTATTATTCGAGCGACTATCGCTCCGCGCCTGATAGTTGATTCGTAACGGCATCTCTTGACTCGCTTAAATCGGACTAAAAAAAGGCATACACTGCAGTGCAGTTTAGATCGATGGAGAGTAGCCCCATGAACGGTGCCATAGCTCGTGCCTCGCTGATGGTCGCAGTGGTTTCAATCAGTGCCTGTGGCGATCAAACGGCCAGTGTGGAGCTGCATGCTGCTTCTGGGCCTGCAGTGGCCAAAGTGGTATTCCTCGCGGGAAGGGATAGTCACGGCTCGGGTGCCCACGAGCACAAGGCGGGTTCAGAGTTACTTTCCAGCGCACTGCGTAAGCGCAGGCCAGATTATGCAACAGTCAACATTTACGGCGGCTGGCCGGACGATGAGTCAGTATTTGAAGGCGCCGATGCAGTAGTGATGTATTGCGACGGCGGTAAGCGGCACTTGATTAACGATCACCTGGCTACGTTTAATCGTTTGGTTAAGGAGGGCGTAGGCGTGGTGGCCCTGCACTATTGTGTAGAGGTGCCTAAAGCCAGCGCCGCCGCGTCTGCCATGTTGGATGCCACAGGCGGATATTTTGAAACTCATTGGTCGGTAAACCCACACTGGACCGCAGCCTACACAGCATTGCCGTCGCACCCGGTTACTCGCGGCATTGAGCCGTTCAGCATGCTGGATGAGTGGTACTTCAATATGAGATTTCAGCCGCAGGGTATTTCAGGCCTGTTGAGCGCTGTCGCGCCAGAGTCGACCATGGAGCGCCGTAATGGCCCTCACAGTGGTAATGATGCGGTCCGGAAAATGGTCGCCGATGGCGCGGCGCAGGTTACAGCCTGGGCTTACCAGCGCCCCAAGGGCGGGCGAGGCTTCGGCTACACAGGAGGTCATTTCCATCACAACTGGCAGAACGATAACGCAAGGAACCTGGTGCTCAATGCAATAGAATGGGTTGCCGAGGACTAGTCAGCAAAGCACGCGGTTAATTGTCGGCAGTAACATATCTGGTCGCGAATGATCTGCCCAGCGCGATCCCTGTTGCAGCCCAAAGCAGTGCAATGACTGCGCCCACCCCCGCCGTAGCCGCAATCCCCAGGCCCAGACCCTGGGTCAGGGCGGTGAAGCCCCATGCATTGAGCATATCTCCCCCACGATAAACCACGATATCGATGACCGGCTTGGCTTTAAACCGGGTTTCTCTATCGACCGCAGTAAATAGCATCTCCCTCGCTGGTCTTGATATTGCATAGTTGCCCGCCCGTCGGGCCACTTGCAAAGCGACAACAGTAGCCACTGCTGGTGCGGCCATCAGCATAATCATCCCTAGCGCAATCATCATGGGCACGCTGGCCAGCGTAAAGGAAAGGCCCAATCGGCTTGCCATTTTGCCAGTGGCAAACATGGCAATACCCAGCGTCAGAACATTGACCACCAGGTCCATACTGGCCCAGATCTGGGTTCGTTCAGCACGACTGTAGTCAGCCATCAGGTTCTTGAGCTCGAAATAAACGAAAGAGCCGATGGATGTATACAGAAAAATAAACAGGCCTATGCCAAGCAGATAAGGACTCTTCAGGAACTCGGCGAAACCGGAAAGAGGATTGCCGCCTATATAGTCAAAATCTTCCTGTCCTGCCGAGACGCTCTGATTGTTGAGTTCACTTAACTTTAATCGCTGCACCCAGACAATCAGCGGCAGCGTGGCCACAATAGTGATGCTGGCAATCAGCAGCAATGGATCGGTATTACCCTGACCCGCCAGCAGTGTTGCCATCGCAGGCCCGGCGATTGCGCCGACACTGGCTCCAGCTCCTATGAAGCCAAATAAACGAGTGGACTGTGGCTGGCTGAAAGTGTCCGCCATAAAAGTCCAGAACACGGAGATATGAAACAGGCTGAAGACGCTCACCCAGACGTAAAAGCTCTTGTCGACCAAGGTTCGGTCCTGCAGTATCTGCGTGCTTAAGTAAAAGCCCACAAAGCTGAGTGCGAAAAAGCCGTAAATACCTGGTACTAATTTACGCACATTGAAGCGGGCCACCGCCGCTCCGTAGAGCGACACCGCAATAGCGCTGAAGAAAAAAGTGAAAGTCCATAGCCAGCTCACTTCAGCGTCGGTCCAATCACTGGCCATGGCGTCCCGTACCGGGCGCAAAATATAGTAGGAACCCATCAGGACCAACACCAGGGTAAAGGACGCCAGAGTGGCGCGTACCTCAGTCGGTTCCATGTCGCAGGCTTTTCTCAGGAGTCTCTGTAGAAATGATGGCTTGGTTTCTTGCACGGGATTCCTGTCTGTCTTGTGAGTGGCTAATAGTTCGGGGTGGTGATCGGATCTCTGGTGGGTAATGGAAACACCTCCCAGAAAACTGCGACACAGTGTTTCGAGCAGTCTAGCATGGGACACGCCGACACTATGATAGTTTGCCTATGATTGTTGCTGACGTTATATTCAGCGAGCCGCAATAGTGTTAAACACACAATAGAGAATTGATAGCATGTTGGAAATCTTCGCGCTCGTTGTATTGGGGGTACTCGCTTTAGTGGGAGTATGGTTGATTGTGGTTATTGGCAATGTTCCGGGGAATATCGCGCGCGCTGCGGAGCATCCCCAGGCCGACGCGATCAGCATGCTCGCCTGGATAGGTTTGCTGACTCTTGGGCTGGGATGGCTTGTTGCCCTTGTATGGGCCAAGACCAAGCCCGTGTTTTCCAGCGCGGCCCTAGAAAATAGGGTTGCTGACCTGGAAGCCCGACTGCAACAAAGGGAGGAGGGAGCATGATTGCCTTTATCTCAATTTGCTATGGTCTGCTTTATTTTCTGATTTTCAACAAATTCGGGCTGCTCAAGAAAACCGTCGGTAACATTTGCTCCTTTGCGGGAGTTGGTGTGGTGATGATCGGCGCTATTATTTTCATGTGGTATACCTTCTCGCCAATGAGTGGGGATGCTCGGATGTTCCGCTATGTCCTGCCGATCGTGCCGAAAGTGCGCGGTGAGGTTGTTTCAGTCCCTATTGAGCCACTACAAATGGTGGCTGCCGGCGAAACTCTGTTTCAGATCGACCCCGAACCTTTTGAGATCAGCATTAGGCAGATTGAAGGGCAGGTGAGGCGATATGAGGCGGAATTACGCCTGGCAGAGGTTAATATGGAGCGGGCGTCGAAATTGCTTAAAATGCAGTCTGCAGCGCAAATTGATATGGATACCTGGACAGCCAATCGCGATGCCGCGCAGGCGGCAATTGACTCATCTGAAGCGCAATTGGACGACGCCAAGTGGCAGTTGAAAAAAAGCACTGTTGTCGCGCCCTATGAGGGCTATGTTGTCAATTTGCAGCTGCGTCCAGGAGCAACTGTAACCACCGTTCCGCTTGCATCTCCCATGGCCTTTGTTTCCAGTGAGAGCAATCTCATTCTTTCCAGCTTAAGCCAGAGTGCCGCACGCCATGTGGCGGTAGGGGATGCTGTAGATCTAGTCTTCACTAGTGTTCCCGGCCAAACTTTCTCGGGAAAAATTTTGAGAATAGTTTCGGCTGGCGCCCAATCGCAGCTCACCGCGAGTAATCAGCTGCCGTCTCTGAGCGGAGCGCGAGTAACAGATCGCTGGGCTGTGGTGTCGCAATTGGACGATGAGGAATTCGCCAGGAACTTGCCCCAAGGGGCGGGGGGTGCCATAGCGATTTATACTGCTAAAGGTAAACCGGTTCACGTGATCAGCAAGGTCGCTATCCGCATTAACGCATGGTTGGGGTATCTCACCGCGCCGTAATACAAATCTTCGTCGCTACCCACTATCCACTATAAATCGATTGGTGGCGCAGTCAGCAAGGAGCACGCCCAGCGTGACCTCGTTGTTTGTCAGATAGATGTTAGTTGGTGCGATTGGCAGGACGCCAGAGGGCTTCGTAGGGTCGAGTCTTGTCGTTGCGGGCATTTTTTATCAGGCGTCTGCACTGGTCGCCCGACGTGAGCACCCAGCGATCCCACATACTTTCAGCCAGGATCGACCAACCTGCCGTCGCAAAGGCTGCACCACTGGATACTGCTGCGCCTTTCGCATCCAGCACTAAGCGAGGATTAGCCAGTGTGCCACCCAGCTTAATGTAATTGGTCAGTGCGCGCCCCGCGCTAATCCCCAAGCCCTTGCGAGAACGTGTACTAAAGGCGAGATTAATCGATTCATCTCTAAGGTTAATGCCACCCGCGGCTACATAGTCCAATTTTTCGGAGCGCAGAATAAACCCTGGTATTATCTCAAGGACGCCATCACGAGCGCTGACAGCACCGGCATTGCAATCGACGTTGCTGTAGGGCCTCACTTTAGTGGTCGGGTTTAGTCGATCAAATATTTCTCCGAGCAGGTCGCCCATCAGTAAGTCCAGATCATTATTGTCCAGCCGGCCTCCCTCATCACGAAACATCAAAGCACCGTTGAGGTTGATCGCTAATTCCCGGAGGTCTTTCCCGCTAGTATTGAATTGGGCCCGAAAAATAGATTCTTGCTCATCACTGGGATCGCCTACTAATAACCATAAAAATGGCAATCTCTCGCCCTGAGTATTAACGCTCACTGTTAAGGCATCGTCCAACGCCTCAATCTCAAATTGGGCACTACCGGAGGACTCGTCGCCGTCCCAGACAAGGGACTGACTCGAAAGCTTTCCATTATTAAGTCTGAGCTTCAATTCAACAGCATTGTTGCCTTCGTCGTTCAGGTAGATTTTATCCACTGCGTAGTCGACGCTACCTTTTAATTGATGAAGTATGTCTGCTTTTATCTGTGTGTCGGGAATCAACCGTTCGCGCAGCTCAGATTTTGTAAGTTGATCGGTAAAATCGTCGATGTCAAAAGATTCCCCTGCCTTCGCCTTTTTCTGCCTCTCCTCTTCTATCTCCCCAAAGTCTGGTGAAATAAAGCGCAGATCAATATTTTTAGAATGTAGTTTGGCATTTACCGCAGTGACAGCCCCGGGTGTTAATTTCAATTCGCCGGTGAGGTCGCTTGCGCCTATGGCTAAATCAATAGACTTCAGCAAGATATCGCTATCGGCTGCCTGAAGAACAGAACTCAGCCGTACAGACATATCGCTAGTCTGCGGCTCCCTGCCGAGCGCTGCGCTTATTTGATGAATACTTTGGCCTACTGCTGAAAACTCTGCTTGCAATCTGGTTTTGGACGCCCAGTCAACGACGGCCATTCCTTCGATTTTTAGTAGCTGCTTCGGCAAGTCAAGCTGAAGCTTGCTGGCTTCCAGACCTGAAGACTTAATCAGCAGTTCGCTATCCAGCTGGTACGCAAGTCGCGATTGCAGGAAAGACAAGTCGTTTGGAATCAGTTCCTGTAACGCTGGACCCGCCACGCTAACGGTAAGCTGCATCTGGTCAAATTTCTGCAGATTACCCAATGTCCCGAGTAAAGTGCCACTGTGATCTCCAAGGGTAAATTTCCCTGAACCAAGATTTATCGATTCAGGGCTGCCGCTGATTCTTGCGGAAAACCGCAAAGGCAGTGGCGGCACGAGCTCAGTATTTACACCATAGGCAGACAAAGTTGTGCCGGGGTCTTGACTGAAAATATCTAACTGCGCATCGAGATGGCTTGCATTGACGAGTCGATTTATTTTCCCTTTGAGGCCAAGAGTCAGGCTGGCGGAACTAAATCCTCCGTTCAACAGCTTCCAACCGTCCGGGTTGTACTCAAAATCTGCGCTCATCTCGAACGCTTCGCTCGGCACTACCTCAAGCCCTATCCATGGGGCCAGGTCGGCGATGCGATCTCCTTTCAGTTCAGTGTTAATTCGTGTCCCATGATAGCGCGGCGCTTCCCCTAAAGTGCCATCTATCTTCAAGCGGCTCTTTTCTCCAATCAAGTTGACGTTGAGCAGTTCAGTCCCTTCCCGAGAACTCATGAGTTGGCCGTTCAGTGTATATCGGCTATCCGGTATACCCTGAACGCCCAACGTAGGCGCGAGAAGAGCGAGATTGAGGTTCTTGCCATCCAGGTAGAACTGCCAGTCATCGGTGTCAGGAAACTTGGGTAATTGGCCTGACAGCTGCAGCTGATTGTCGCTGACTAAAGCGCTGCCGCTGACTATTTGAAACAGCATCCCATTCCGGCGCACGTGACTTTTTATGGAGTAGGGCACAGCGGCCAGGCCCTGGACATCGAACATCGCACCGGCCTCTGCGAGTGAAGGGCCATCTACTGATAGTTCTGCATCTATGCCGTCCAGCGCCAACGGATCTCTGGAGGTACCCTCGATACTCAGATCAAATTCGCCGAGCTTGCCAATAGCACTAACGCTGAAATTTCCGTCCTTGGGCTTGAGGCTTGCCTGCAATTGAAAAGGACCATCCCGGACTTCAGGCATTCCAAGCATATCCAGCAATGCTCGGCTGCGGGGTGCTCTGGCACTGATCTCCATTGCCAGGCCTTTTGCATTTGCCAGGTCCAGGGCTTTGCCACTGGCAGTTAACTCCAGTTTTTCGACCTTCGCGGCAAGGTTCATCTCAATGTTGCGCCCAGTGACCAATGCCTTTGGCGGTCCCACACGACCGAGAGCGCTCACCGGGTAACCATTGGCTGTCGCTGCCAATTGAAGCCCAATGAGACCACCTTCTACTTCCTGGTCGATGAGCAGCGATTCAACTTCGATGTTAATGTCCTGATCGTCGTCCTGGAAACGCACCACTGCAGTGCTTAACCTGCCATCATTGATTACGATGGGAAATGAACTGTCTTCAACTGGATCGTCAGCCAGACTATCCTCTTCTGGCCAAAAGCTCCATGTGGGTGCGTGGTCACTGTGTGATAGCAGATTGAGTTCAGCGTTAGTCAACTCAACCCGGTGGATGACGATGGGGCCTTTTCGCCACAGCGAGGGGACATTGATTTCAAGTAATAGCCTGTCGCTGCGCGCGAACGGTGCTTTAGGAGCCCAGGCCGGATTAGCAAGCCTTACATTACTGGCCAGCAGGAAAACGTTTTGACCTACCTGAAGTTCATGAATTTTTTCGATTTCCAGTTCTCGCTGTAGCAACCGGGAGACGACTTCTTCCAGCGCCCATTTGGCATTGTCGTTATCGTATTTTAGCCAGCCAACTGTGCCAGCAATTGCCAGTATGATGATTAGCAACAGCAAACCGGAGGTAAGCAATAGGTACTTGGCGAGTAGCTTAAAAGGCGTCATTGTCATGAAAGTATACTCTGCATGACCGCAATGAGTCCCGCAGAAGGGCCTAATATAGCGATAAAAACCTATTTTTTGACGTGTTGCTGTCTTTCAATGTTTACGCTAGTGTCCTCGTCTCAGCCGCATTAGCTAAAGGTGAATATCAATGTTTCTCTATTGGCGAGGTGTTGGCATTTATTTTTTTAAGGAGCAGTTTGTGAGTAATTATCTAAAAATTCGCGCTATTGGCCTGGCGTCGCTGATGGTGTCAGCGAGCTGTGTATCAACAGCGTTCGCTGAAGAGGAAGAATGGGATTTTTCAGTGGCTCCAATGTACCTGTGGGCCAAGAATATCGAGGGATTTGCTGCGATTGGCGGATCGGCTGCGCCGCTTGATCTCGATTTTAAAGACGACATTCTGGACAATCTTGACGGTGCCTTTGCCATACATTTAGAGGCGAAAAAAGGCGACCTGACGCTTTACGGTGAGTACAACTATGCCAAGCTGAATCCAACCACGACACTAACGGCAGGGCCTGTCGAGCTTCTGGGAGAAGTGAAATTTAGAGATACCATGTGGGAAGCTGGCGCGCTATGGACCTTTGCTAACTCAGGCTCTTCAACCTGGGAGCTGCTTGGCGCGGTTCGCTATGCCGATCAGGATATGGACGTAAAAATTACGAGCGAAATCGGCTCAAATATTACCCCACGGCCTTTGCGGAGTTCCGCTGGGGATGACTGGTGGCAGGGCGTAGCTGGTTTGCGTTATGTGTTGGCCGTGACTGACCGCTGGAGTTGGCGTTTCCGTGGCGATTACGGCTATGGAGATAGTGATAATTCTTCAGTGCACGCAATTGGGCTGCTCAACTATCAATTCCAAGGCTGGGGTTCTTTTTTCTTTGGATACCGCTATCTGCAAACAGACTTTGATAACGGGAAAAACGGCCTTGACGGATATGCCTTTGATGGCGACCAGCAGGGTCCAGTGCTGGGTTTGAATTTCCATCTCTAGTCAATCAGGGGGCATTGCCTGGCCTCCTTTTTACAGTTTCTTAAGATGCCACCTGATCTCGCTCATTTCGAATTTCTTCTTTTGTTACTGCAAACAAGTCAGTCAATATCCTGAAACTCTCGTTGGCTGAGAGTTTTTCCTCGATCAATGATTCAAAGGCCTCTCGTTCAATGTCGTAGAGAGCGCTTAACCGTTGCTCTGCTTCGAGATGGCTGCCGCCATCCCTTATCTCGAACACTCGCTTGTAAAAAATGTCTACGCGGTCTTTTTTCTTTTGATCTCTCCAGCGAGCAAAGGCCAGGAAAGTGGAGATCAGCAGAAACATAATATAAACCAACATATTGATGGTTTCGGCGTAGCGTTCTATGAAACTTGGGTCATCACGTTCCAGATAGCTGCGCGCTCCTGGGTGTAAGGGAAAATTTAGGTCGAGTGGATCAAAAGACTCGTTGATCCCCGAAAAAAGATGTGGCGCAATTGCCGTGAGTCGGGGCTTCTGCTCTAAAAATGTTTTGGTTAATTCGTAAATTGCAGATTCTGACACCTCTTTGCGTGTGACTAGCAAAGTGTCTACGGCAACGGTGAGCAGGGCTTCTTCGTTGCCTGGCGAGTCGTAGGTAAGTGCCGGAATCATGATGGGTTTCATTCCAGGCGCACTATAACCAATGCCTTCCTCATAGAATTTACGCCTGGGATTGAGTTGATCGTCCAGTGACATGAGCGAAAAGCCATCGCGCAACCAGCTGGTGTTGTTGGGATTAATGGGGCCAAAATAAATTATGAAGTCGGTGACTCCGTCCTCAAATGCCGAGCTGATTCTATACTGATCCTGGGTATAGCCTTCTCTATGCATAACCAGCTTCACAAAGGTTTCACCGGCAGAAGAGCGGTTGGCGATGTAGAAATTGGCGCCGCTTAGCGTTCTTCGAAGGTTTTCCGAAAAATAGGCATCGCGACCGGCCAAGTGGAGCACACTTTCAAACACGGGTAATATTGCGCGAATTCCCCGGGCAAAGGCGACATTGTTTTCAATCAGAGCAAGGTCGGCCTCATCGGCTAATAATGCTCCTAGCGGTCTTCTCTCCAGTGGCACTTCGGCCAGTTCAAAACGAATGGAAGATTGTTCCTCGATAACCAGCTGCAGGGCTTCTGGCTCAAACTGCCGGTAATCGGTGATCATCATTCGCAGGGTGGAGCCGGGGTAGCCGCAGGCCGTAACAACCAGGCTGATTGCCAGCAACAGTCCAGGGGGCCCCAGTAGGAAATTCTGTAGCCTTGGGTAGCGCGTACTTTTCATCGTTGAAGTATGGGTTCGTGCGTTACAGCATTTGAGTGTAGGTGAGTACAAACTGTGGCCCACGGATATCCAGATCGCCGACTGTATCGTCAAAATCCATTTCTGCCGCCATGTAGCGCACACTGAATCCAACATGCTGCCCGCTGTTGTATTGGTAGTCGATGCCCGTTCGCCCATAAAGCCCGAGTGCAAAGCTGGATGCCTTGTCGTCCTCGATAGCTATTTCATTCTTGCCTGAGTCACTCATGAGCTCTTCCTTCTCTACCCGGTGCTGCCCGTACATGATCATAGGACCTGCGGCTGCATAGAGCGACACGTTGGGGCCTATGTAGCCGCGAACGAATCCCCCAAGGTGTAACTCTCCCAGGAACAGCGAGTTATCTAACTCGAAGCGGATATTCGCGCCATCACCGCCTATGGTCCCTGATATCCGGGTGTCGCTGTTCTTCCAGCCAATGCTTCCGCCGGAATTAAAGCCCCACTTAAAAAGGTCGCCTACGTGATAGGTGTACTCGGCTTCGATGCCGCCGCTGGGCAAGGAGGATGGAAAGCTCACGTCAACGTCTTCACCATTGATATCTTTCCAGTCGCCACTTTGGTCTTCAAGCATCAGGCTACCGAAAAAAGCTTGCACCAGCGGCGGAAATTCTTCCTGATTGGCGGTCTCTGCCTGGGCTTGCCCGGCAAGTGCCAGGATCATCAAATTGATAGTTAGTCGAAAATAGGGCATGTCATTCTGGCTCAATGTGTGTGATTAGCTGTTTGCCAGCATCCATTTGCGCAGGCGGTTAGAGTCGCCGTAGGGGGTCAGTTTGCCAAAGGAATTGAGCAGCACAATCGATACATCCTCTCCTTCGATATTTGCCTGCATGACCAGGCATCGGCCAGCCTCGTTAATATAACCGGTCTTACTAAGTTCGATATCCCAGCTGGCGTTCTTTAACAAGCGGTTGGTGTTGCCATAGGTCAGGTTGCCGCGGCCTTTATACGGATAAACGTCTTTTCTTCTGGTGGTTGTAGCCTCGGTAATCAGCGCATATTCCTCAGCCGCTGTTACCATCTTTGCCAGGTCTGCAGCAGTGGAAACATTTTCTTTCTTTAGCCCGGCTGGGTCTGCGAAGTGGGAGTTTGTCATGCCCAGTGCTCGCGCTTTACGATTCATGTGAGCCAGAAAGTTTTCCATGCCGCCGGGGTAAGTTCGGCCCAGTGCGGTAGCAGCACGGTTTTCCGAAGACATAAGCGCAAGCAGGATCATTTCCCTGCGAGATAGCGTTGCTCCATATTCCAGACGCGAGCCGGTAAGGCGGATAAGGTCCCGGTCTTCCTTGGTGATGGTCACCTTCTCGTCCAGTCCAATGCCTGAATCCAGCACCACCATTGCAGTCATCAATTTGGTGATCGAGGCGATTGGACGCACGGTATCCACATCCTTGCCGTAAATCAGGTTGCCGGACTCATCCAGCACGATCGCTGACGCCGACTTCAGATCTGGGTTTCCCGGAAGATCGGTGAATTTGGAAGTGCCCGCGATGACACTACTTGCCGCTACGGCGAAAGTCGCCGCGACAAAGAAAGTCTTTGCTATGCCCATGGTCTGTAGTCTCAGTTTTTATAGCCTTCATCGCCCCTGCGAGTCTGGCACTGCTGTCTATTCTGCCTCAGCGGGGCAAGAATCGCCAGATTCAGCCAGGCTCTGATTCTGCTCCGGCCATGACTCGCAGCAGCCCACGGAATGCTCTGCTGGCAGTAGCGTCTCCCGCTAAAACGCGCGATACATCCGACGCGATGGGCATTTCAACATCGTACTCTTGGGCCAGGGCCATGACGGCTGGTGCGCTTTTAGCGCCCTCAGCGACCATGGTCATCTTCTCGATGATTTCTTCCATGTTGCGGCCTTTGCCTAATTCAATGCCCACATGGCGGTTGCGGCTTTGGGGGCTGGTACAGGTTGCGATCATATCGCCCATGCCAGCGAGCCCTGAAAATGTTTCGGGACGGCCCCCCATTGCCACACCAAGGCGAGTTACCTCTGCCAGGCCCCGGGTAATGAGTGCTGCCCTGGTGTTGTCCCCTGCGCCCTGTCCATCGCCCATGCCCACGGCAATTGCGATAATATTTTTTAGTACGCCCCCCAGCTCGCAGCCCACCACGTCAGTGTTGGTATAGACGCGAAACAAACCACTTTTGAATACGTTTTGCAGTTCCTGAACAATGATTTCATCTTCCATAGCGATGACGCCGGCAGCGGCCTGGCCAGCCATAATTTCCCTCGCCAGGTTAGGCCCGGTAAGCACACCCACCGGATGTCCGGGCAGGACTTCCTGAATGATTTCAGTCATTCGCATCCGGGTTTTAAGTTCCAGGCCCTTGGTCAGGCTGATGACCGGTACCCAGGCTCGGATATGCTGTTTCACATCTTGCAGCACCGCTCGGAAATTTTGCGAAGGAATACCCATTACCACCACGTCTGCATCGCGAATAGCTTCGCCTACATCACTGGTCGCGCGAAGGCGATCTGGCAGTTTGGCACCGGGCAGGTACTTTTCGTTACTGTGTTTGGCGTTGATTTCGTTGACTGTATCCGGGTTACGTGCCCAAAGCGTGACGTCGGTATTACGCGCCACCAGTGAGGCAACCGTTGTGCCCCAGGAGCCGCCGCCTAAAACCGCTATATTCAATGTCTTCATTACTTTCCCTATGGGCTGGAGCTGCGGTTGGCTACTCCAACCGCCCTTATTAAGTCGATTCGCCGCAACAATTCCCGCAGTTCGCGCGCCAGTTCCAGTCGCTCCTCTTTGAGTGATTCCTTGCCGCCCTCTGTCAGATTTCTGCTCTTTAGCATCTGATAGCCGTTCTTGAAAAGCAGCTTGCCAATGGAAGACTCGCTCGAAATTCGCCGCTGTAAATAGGCCTGACGCCCATAGGTAAGAGCCTCGCTGATGCAGTCAGCTTGTTCCAGGGACTCATTGGCCTCTTTTCGCGCCAGCATTGAAGCGACCACCGAATAGGCCTCGGTATAAGTGAGCAAGGTCACGTGGGCGACCAGCGGTGACATTTTTTGTAGCATCGTTCCGAAGCCAGCTGCTCCCTGGCCCAACAGTTCCTCCCAATCGCTACTGTAGCGAGCCATTTCCTGGCGAATTTGCTGGTGAAATTCTTCAGTCGGCGCGTAGAAAAACTCAAACTTGAAGAGGTCGCGTATGTCGTCGACTTCTTTCCAGAAAACTTCCAACGCGCAGTCTTCGGCCTGTTCGCTGGCCTTGAGTAATGCCAGCTCGATGATCGCTTTATTGACGAAAAAGTGGATAACGGTATTGCGGTAATAGCTGGCGACTGGGTGCTGTTCCAGGCTAATGCCATAAACGACTTCGGGTCCTTCATCATATCGAGTAACGATGTTTTCATCGATCATGATTCCTAGAAGGCCTTCCATCTGATCGGCGAAGGCCCGGTTGAAATCGTGGGAAATTCGTAGGTTTCGACTCTCGGACCACGCTAGAAGAGACCGCAAGTCCTCAATAACCTCATCTTCAGTCAAGGCCTTGGGTGCGGCGCCGAGCAAGCTCATGGTGACCAGAGATGGGAAGGTGATCGGCGTTACTTCGTTGGCCTCAACGGCCACTTCAAAAGCAATTTTTGAAAGTGCTAGTTTGTCATCAGGCTCTGGTGCTTTAGGTAGCACTACAGGTTCACCGATATCCATGTAAACCTTGCCCATGGGACGCGCCAAACTGCGAACGTAACCAATGAACCACTTCAGTGACTCAGCGCCTTTACCGCGGCCAGTTTGTTCGGTGGCGTACTCTTCTACATCGCGAATAATGTCGTAACTGATGGATATTGGAATGATGTGAATATTTTCAGCGTTTGTTGTGTGGCAGGCTTCCAGTACGTATTTCAGCAGGCCGTAACGGGGAGGCATTAACTTACCCATACGAGAGCGGGTGCCCTCGAACGCCCAGTTCATTGGAAATCGCTTTTCCATGAGGTAGCCGATGTAATAGCGCAGCGTGAGTTTGTACAGTTCGTTGTCCTGGAAACTGCGCTTTATGAAAATTGCACCCGCTCGATGGAGCAGGTGGCCCAAGCCAGGAAAGTTGAGGTTTGCACCGCCAAACATATGCGGCATCGGAAAATCGTTGTCGTACATGACCTTCGGTACGACCATGCCATCCAGATAGGTTTTGTGAGTCCACAACAAAATCGATGGGTTGCTTCTAACAACCTGGCGCATTTTTTCCACCGCAGCCTTGTTATAAACAATATCTTCTTCATAACCAAGGCCCAGACAAAAGGTATTGAAGCGTGCATAGATATCCAGCCAGAAAGATGAGGGAGTGGATACCATCTCCTTCATGTAGGTGGCAGCCTCCTTCATCAGCGCTTCTTTAGTCTTCCCTTGTGCTTCAGCCAGTTTTTGGACTTCCTTGTTGTAGTCACTGTTTGCCATGATGGCCGCAGAAACGTGGCGTGGCACCTTGTAACGACCGCCTTTTACGTGACGTTCGCTAATGTCCAGTACTACCGCTGCCTGGCGGGCAACAAAGTTAGCGAAGTCTTCCTGGGCGGAGTCATCGGTGACGGTGTTAGTGGCTTCAAATCGCTGACGAAGGTTGGCCATGGTGTCGGGCTGTCCGGCGATAACATGCACTCTGTCGGGGTGCTCTTCGAGAACCTTTTTGCCACGTCGATTAGAGGGCCTTCGCGGGTCGCCCAGTATCAGGTGGCGCAGGCGGCCCAGGCTAGTAGTGCCGTTACCTCCAGGCGTCCACACCACCCGTAAAGGCGCAATCAAAGTGTCTGCCGGCAACGCCAATGACATGACCAATTGTCCACTGTCGAAGCCAGTGCGCTCGTCCTTCAAATCGATGCAGACCTGGGGTGCTTCGAAGGACTTATTGTCCTGGTCGCCGAAGTGCTGAATCCAACCGCGTAATATCGACTCCTCTGTGTCGTTGCGCACGTCCAGAATAAACAGCACCTGCTGCGAGCCACGTTGTGGCCAAGGATTTTTTGTATTGTAAATGTCTTCCAGGTTCAAACTGATTCCTTAGGCGTAGATCATTTAGCAGACTTTGGTTTTGCTTTAGGGCGAACTTTTGATTTTGCTGCCGCTTTCTTTTTCACAGCGGGCGCTTTGCCAGTTGCCTTAGTCACTTTGGCGGCTACTTTTTTTCGCGGGGCTGCTTTCTTCTTGGCGGGTGTTTTTTTGCGTGCTGGCTTCCGTTTTGTGCCTGTGGTCACCGCTTGTTCAGGTTGTCCAAGGCTGCGGGCGAACATGTTTCTGACCTCGGTCACATGCTGGTCAATAGTGTCAGCCGACCAATCATGGGTGTCTACTGCCGGCAGGATTTCTACATCGACGGTTGCCGACCGGAACACAAAGTCCCCCTTGGGCGCGACGTCGCCTGCATTGCGAATAACGATGGGCACTATGGGCACGCCCGCCTGCATGGCAATGTGAAATGCGCCTTTTTTGAAGGGTGCCAAGGTAGGGGAAACAGTTCGAGTTCCCTCCGGCGCCAAAACCACCGATTTGCCTTCATCGCGCAGGGTGTCGATGAGGGGTGCTATCGAGTCAATGGCATTTTTGGAATTAGCCCGATCTATAAATACAACTCCGCCGAACTCCATCACTTTGCCAATGAGAGGCTGTTCTCTTTTAATTTCTTTTTTACCAATACCTGCAATGTCGCGTCGCAATAGCTTGGCGATAATAACCACGTCAGCCTTGCTCTGATGGTTAAAAACAAATACGCAAGGTCGGTGTGACCACAGATTTTCCTCGCCTTTTACGCTTAACTCCAGGCCGATTAAGGCGCTGGCGGTATCGGCAAACAGGGAGAAAGAAAAGTTCACAGAGTCTCGCTTGGAACCAGTAAGAGCATAGATAGGCAGTCCGGCAATGAAGCTGGTGACCAGGCTACTAGTGGCTGCGATTGATCGCACGAATTGACCCAGGCTTGGGCGTCCGCGACTACCAAAGCTGGCAATCGGCCATTTATTCTTGCGCGCCAGGCGCTCCAGTTTTTCGCTGGGATTGAGGGCGCGAGGTTTGCCTACCCGTTCTAAAAGAAGTTGGTCGTCGGTACTGTCCGAATAGAAGAAGCTTTGATCCAGGTCGCCGTTGACTTCGGCGGCAAGGGCCTCGGCTGCATCGACCTTGCCCTGGCCAAAACAGGTTGGCCGCACAACTGCGCCAGTGAACTTGCCGTTAGCAACCTCCAGATGGGTGCACAAGACATGCTCAATCCCCAGATCTTCGGCGGCGGGAGCCACCTGATAAGGAGTAGCAGAGGAAATGATAGCGACCGTGTGCCCTTTGGACAGATGGGCATTCACTAACGCGCGGGACTCCGGATAAATACGTCGGGCTATCTGTCGTGTATATAACTGTTCTCCCACCTCATAGTAAGTCTCCTCCTCGATGCCGCGCATGAATTGGGCGTTGACCGCCATCATGCCTGAGAAGCCAAGGTTGCCCATGCCAAAGTTGGTCATGGCACCCATAATTTCAAGGAACTCGCGTGGTGACACGTCCCCTCTGCGGAACTGTTCGCGAATAAAAACGGTAGCGGAGTAACCGGCGATAATTGTGCCGTCGAAGTCGAACACTGCGGTAATTTCTGGGCCACTGGGTGACTCATCAATATCCCGCAGCAATTGTTGAATGCTGGTCATGAGGATTCCTTAGATAGTCCGGCAAGTTTAGCGCATTGTTATTGGAAACGTTGGATTATCAAGGCCGAGGCATAAAAAAAGCGCCGCTGAAAGACAACTCTCAGCTGCGCTTGGGGGTATTGCGTTTAATGCCGCCGAAGCTGCATTCGTTCCGGCCCGCTACCGGATAACGTTCCTATGGCTGTGGCCATCTCTGACAAATGTCCACGCGCATCCCCTACGATTGCAGGAAACGTTCCATAATCAGGATTCACCCCATGCGTGAACCATCATCTGTGGCCTGCTTCTTGAGTATAAGCAGGTCATTTGGCAGGGCAAGAAATTCCGTTATGATATTTTTTTATTTCTATTGATAACCGTAGGTTATTTCACTCAATGCGGAAGCCTGGAGCAGGCTCCCATGAGCGTGGCTTTATTTAGCTTTGCTAAACAGCAATGTCATACGATCCGATTCGCCGATCGCTTGCATCGCCGCGCGCTTTTGGGCGTCATCTTTGCTGCCACTCAAGGAGGGGGGCAGGCGCCAAACGATGTCGTTGGCGGCAGGCTTGTCTTTGGGGTTAGCGTTGATTTCGCTCTCGGCCACCAGCTTGAAGCCCGCTGCCTCAAAAGCAGCCAGGACCGTGGATTGCTTCAGGTAGCCGCGGCTGCCGTCGGCGCCTTCTTCCGCAGCTGACTCAGGTAGGCGATGCTGAACAACGCCCACGAGCCCGTCGTTTTTCAGCATCCCGCGAATATTTGCCAGAGCCTGGCTGAGGCTTCCGGCGCTAGCTTCAAAGCGGTTTAGGTTGTGAAGCGCTCGTATCATCAACACTCGATCTACGCTGCCAAAGGCATTTGGCGGCAGGGTGTTGAACGTATATCCCGCAGCCTTAATGTCGTTGTCGGTGAAACCGGCAACGAGACCAGGAAATTTGCCCGTTGCAGCGGCGCGCGCCTTGCGCCAGTCGTCAGTTCGGTCGGGAAAAAGAGACCAGAGACGTTTCGAGTAGTTCAAGCCATAAAGTGTGGCATCGCCGCCAAGGTAGTTCGCCAATATATTGCTGTACCAGCCACCCCCGGGTAGACCTTCTGCAACAGTCATACCGGGCTCAACTTGGAAGAAGGTCAGAGTTTCAACGGGATGACGGGCTGTATCACGGGCGCGGTCTTTCTCGCTGCGCGCTTCAACTGCCTGGACCAGTGCAGGATTGGGGTCGGCCAGCGCCGGATTGAGAGTGCCAACCATTGCCAGACCGGCGATGGCGAGAGTGGGGATAAGCCTTCGCATATTGATTTCCTTTTTGTAGGTAATACGATGTTGAGTTAGATTTCGCCGCGTTCACGTAGCGCTTGACGTAGGGCTGTGGAGCTGTGTGTTTTCTCGTCGCCGACAAATTCGATACGCCCGCCTCCGGCTTCTACCGCAAAGCGCTCAGGCATTTTATCCAGTGTGTAGTCTGTGCCTTTTGCCTGAATGTGTGGCCGATACAATTCGATTAGCGGAATGGGTACCGAGGCGTTTAGAGGTACCACGTAGTCGACTGCTTCCAGGGCCGCAATAATTTCCATGCGTTCTTCGCAGGGGTTGATGGAGGGCTCCCGGTTCTCATTGGTGGCAATAGACGCCTCCGTATTGACTGCTATGACCAACACCTCTCCAAGTGACTTGGCGGCCTCCAGGTAGCGTACGTGCCCGACATGTAACAGGTCGAAGCAACCATTGCCAAAAACGATGGTGTCTCCTTTTTCCCGTCGCGCCTCTAGTATGGGGGTCAGGTCGTGAGGATTAGCGTAAATTTTTTGGAAGCTATCCATGAAAGAATGGGGCGGAGTCCTGTTGTGGCAGCCTGCGCAGTGTAGCGGGGAATGGCCTTGGAATATATACTTCCGGGCACCGTCAACCAGGAAAGTCCCGCTGTTATGCATACACTTGAGTTCAAAGAAGAGCCAGGTCGCGTGCTTCTGGTATTGCCGACCTGGGTGGGTGATGTGGTGATGGCCACTCCTTTTGTTCGAGCGTTGTTCATGCGGTTTCCCGATGCTGAAATCACTTTGCTGATGAACCATCACCTGTATCCGTTGCTTGAGGGCAGTCCCTGGGTGCAGCACTGTGAATTCTGGGCGCCGAGGAAAAAAACAGCGGAAGCAAAACAGCAGCAACGGGAATTGCTGAATCGACTGAAGGCACGGCGGTTCGACCTCGCGGTAATGTTGCCCAATTCTCTGCGCAGCGCCTGGCTGTGCTTTAGAGCTGGGGCCAAGCGGCGTGTGGGGTTCAGTCGCGACGGTAGGGGCTTGTTACTCACGGACAAGGTCGAGGTGCCCAATCGTGTGGCAGGCGGTTACCAGCCATTGCCTTTGTGTGACTATTTCGCTGTGCTGGGTGATGCTCTGGGTATGGAGCATCCGGGTGATCGGCTGGCTCTTTTCCTAACTGACCAGGCTAATGATGCGGTCCAATCCAGGCTGTTGAAAGACGGTGTTTTGCCAGAGCAACCCCTGGTCGTGCTATGCCCCGGTGCTAACTTCGGTGCCTCCAAGTGCTGGGATCCCAAGCGCTTTGCTGCGGTAGCGGATCGACTGGTAAACCGACACAATGCTGCGATTGCAATTAGTCCTGGCCCCGGGGAAGAGCCTTTGGCAGAGGCTATTCGTGACAACATGGACGCACCGAGTTTTTTGCTTACCCAGCCTTGTTTGACTCTGGGTGAACTCAAATCGCTGATTGTTCGAGCCGATTTGCTGCTGGGAAATGACACTGGCCCGCGGCATTTTGGCAGGGCGCTCGATACGCCTAGGGTTACGGTTTTCGGACCCACAGAGCAGAGGTGGACGGAGACGTCCCATGGCGACGAGACTATCGTGAACGTGGACGTGCCCTGTGGTCCATGCCACAAGAAAGTGTGTCCATTGGACGAGCAGGTTTGTATGACGCAGGTGACCGTTGAGATGGTTACCGAGGCGTGCGAAGAACAACTGTCTGCAAACTGCTAGGATTGGCGCGGCCTAAATCGCCAGGTGGACCGAGTAGGGCGCGACAGTCAGTGGCCTGAAAAATTGCGCCGGTTACGTTACAAAAAGTAGTCGGGTTCCGCGGCTTCATCCCAACTTAATTTGCCCAGCTCTTCCGGATTGGCGATCAGCTTTTCAATCCACCAATTTACATCGTTATAAAGACAGGTGACCTTTTCGCAGGCAACGGTGGCATTAAAGCTTTTCACCAGATCTGCGGTGACACCGCGAGTTGCATCGTAGGCCTCAACGCCGGCGTTAGCGTTTTTATCGCCTAGGCGACCATGGTCCTGGTTGCGGTAAACCGGACAGTTGTAGAGGCCCAGCGGGGATAATACCTGACGAAAAAACTGCATGTGGCACTGCTGGGGCTGTTTGGCCAGCGACTGTGTCTGGCGTTTTAGCATGGCTTTGAGTCCGGTGGATTGATGCACCCGAAAAGTATCGTCGGCCAGGGTGTTGGCTTCTTCCACCTGCGCCTGGATTCTGTTGATGATGTCTTCCAGTCCCGCGTTGGCCTTGATATCAATCACCTCGGCGTTGTTCACCTCGTCTCGGGTGAGGAAAGGTTTGAAACTGATGTAATCAAAGCGGTTGTCTTTGGCCAACTTGGTTGCCTGGGCAATTTCGTGCAGGTTTTCAACGATAGCTGAGTCATTTATTTCGGCACCGCGCCAGGTAACGATGTAGGAGAAGCCGACGGTAACATCAGGGTTCGCATCTTTGATTAATGGAACCTTGGCGCAAATGCCTTCAAGGTCGAAATCTTTACGCGGGTTGTGCATTGGCTGGAAGGTCGCGTCTGTGCCTGAGTCCAGTGACAGACGAACCCAATCAGCCTTGTCCATGCAGTCGGCGACCTTGGCGATTTTATCGTTGCCAGTACCGTTGGAAACAATGGCAATTTGTAGTTTCAGGTCCTTCATGAAGCGAATCGTTTCTTCAAACTTGGGGTAAAGGGTTGGTTCGCCGCCGCCAATAACGATGACTGACTTCATGCCGCGCTCGGCCATCACCTTTATCGATTCCAATAATTTCTCGTGATCAAAGCGTATGCCAGTGTTCAGGATGTCCAGGTCCACGCAGTGGTCGCAGGCGTAGTTGCAGGCTGTGGTCAGGTCCAGGTTGATGGAAATGGGTGCGAAATCAGGCACTTTACTGGGATCGAGGTCAATTGCGTCAGCATCGGTGGCATTGCGCATGGCAACTTGCCAGCGCACGTAGTGTTCCAGGGCTTCTTTGGCGCCGGGCTGAACTAATTTGGTGGCAAAATCGTGGATACTGGCCAGTTCCAGCTGGTCTTCCGGCTCCTGTACAGGAGCGTCTACGTCGGTCAAGGGGATGTTGTTGTTCAAAAGGATACCTCGTGGCGCAATCTGCCAAAGCTAGAGTCAACAAGCGGCAATTCTACGGGGACTGGCTCGCCAGCGCTAGCGCCAGGCTGCAGCCAGTTGTAACAGGTTACGGTGGGCGCTGCGCAGCAGTTTGCCTTTTGTGACTGCGCCAGCGTCCAACGCTGACAGAAATTGTGCTGTCACCTGGTGCATTGGGTCGATCACGGGGACTCGTTCGCCATTCCCGATTAGCTCCTGGCTATACTGAGGTAGCCTGACGCTTCGGTCGGCGCGTAAGTCGTTGACTTCATACCAGGCAGGGCGGGGTCTCTCGTTGCAGGTTTCCAGTAACAGCTGCGCCGATAATGATCCGCCGCCGTGTTTGTATGTGCAGGTCAGCGTAAGCTTGGTATTGTCAGCATCCCTTTCCGCTGTGCAGGCAAGGCAATCCCCTGGCCCCGCGAGGGCTTGTAGCATGCTGATAAAGTGGGGCGCAGCGTCCGCAATCATATCCTCACCGATTGAAATGGGGCTAAGCCTCATTCTGAAGGTGTCGATAGATTCCGGGATGCTTGAATGCAACGCGCTGAATGCAGAAAGTGTGGCGGGCCATTGGCCGACCAGGTCGAGTAACAGTCCGCGGTTCTCATACTCGGCTATCAGTGAATCAACTTCCTCTATCGATGCCGGCCATGCCAGAGGTTTTTCTACCAGGCAGTGGCAGTTTGCCTCCGCGACTTCTCGCAGCTGGTCCGCATGAAAGCGCCAGGGAGAGCAGATAGCGACTGCATCAGGCTGTATTGCCGAAAGCGCAGCGGACAAGCTGCTATGACCCACGGTCTCGATGCCCCAGTCGTGTTTAAGACCGTTTAGCGCAGCATTGATGCTCGCCTCGCTGGTGCCGACGATGCCGCCAATTCTGGCACCGGCAGCGCTGAGCCCTGCGGCGATGAATGGACCGGTGCCTTGGCGCGCTGAGCGGGCACCCACGATAACCACTTTGGGAGAGCTGCTGACGGTCAACGATGAATTCCTGTGATATGCACGGCCTGGACATTGTAGCTCAGTTGACCAAAGTCGCCTGGTTTGCAAACTGTGGCGGGTTGGGTTGACCCCGTCTGTTTTTTTTCGATTTCGGTATTTTAATGCATGTTTCTTTATTTATGGCCATTTCGGCCCGATACTGCGTTCTCGAACTATTGGGGAAACCGGCGCGCATGGAGGCAAAGGGAGGTTTAATGACAATTCAACAGGGCTGGATTTTTACCGCCTTGTTTTTGCTTGCCCTGTTACCGCGCCTTTACTCGGCTCAGACCATTGGCTGGGATTGGGACCATCCGGGTAGCTTCACCTTGATTAATTTTGATGAAGGCGGATCTTGTCGGGCAGCAATGAATGGGTTCTCCTACTCTACTTTTGTCGGTCGGCAGACTATAGCTATTGCATCCGTTCTTGGGCACTCTCCCGACCCTGGTATTAGTGGTGACCAGTTAGCGGTGAAGGCCTATTGTCATGCGCCAGACCATATTTTGGTAGCACGAACATATTCTGCGGTGTTGGGTGCCCTTACAGCACTGCTTGTCGTGTTTCTTGGCTTGCAGCTAATCCCTGGTGCACCTGTTGTGGCGTGGACGGCTGGTGGCTTGTTGGCCGTGTCCGGCTTTCATATGAGTCAATCCCAGAGTGGGACAGTTGATGCACCCTCTACTTTTTTTATCTATTTGTTTCTTTGCTTTATGGTTTGGTCCGTGCGGCGTCGGGCTGCGAGCGCGCTATTGTTAAGCCCTGTTTTTGCATTATTTGCGATGTGGACGAAATACTGGGTGTTTGCCATTTTTGCCTATTTAGCGGTGTTGCCCCTGGGCTGGTGGAAGGTGGTCAGTAAGGGGTTTTCTGGCAAGCGGATTGTATTGTTCGTATTGGTGGTCTCGGTATGGTTAGCTGCGCTAACTAATGTCGCTTTTCCTGAAATGGGACTACTTCTTGTTCTTGCCACGTATCTGCTCATCGTTCCCTGGCGTCAAAGCAGCCGCATAATGGCAGTAGTGTGGGCATTATTGCCGTTGGCACTTTGGGCTGTTACGCAAGTGGATTTGATTAATGCTTACACGACAGGCGGTTCTGCCGGTCGCTTCGGAGGTGGCTACGCTGCAATCGGGGAGCATAAGTGGCTTCGAAACCTCGTTAACGTTCCTGCTGTTATCACGATGGGCATTGGCATTCCTGCTTGCCTGTTTATACCCGCGGGAATTCGCTGCTTAATTTCAGCCAGTGGTCAGCATCGTTTTTGGCTCTGCATGCTGCCTGTTCTGGGATTTCTCCTTTTCATGGCGTTCCTGGCACCTGTCACCTATTACCGTCACTATCTTCCCTTGATACCTGCTGCGTGCCTGCTGGCAGCATTGGGCTTGCACTCAACGACATGGGGGCGGCGCCCCTGGTTCCTCGTGCTGTTTTTCGTATGGCCCGCGCTATTGGCTTGGGACATGGTGACTGATTACCATCGGGACCCGAGAGCGCTGATGCGCAACTGGTATCAGCAGCATTCGGAGGCAGCGGTATTTACCAGCTTTTATGTCAGTCCTCCGGCAGGTCTGAGAGCGGTTCTGTTTCGTCCCGAATTCGCGGCGGGCGAGGGGGCCTCACTCAAGCAAGCAGACTATTTAGTGCTCAGCGAAAACTGGTATGACACGGCCTTTGCTAATGAGTTAAATGGACCAGTTGTGGATAACCTGGACCTTCTGGTAAAAACTACGCCCGAATATGCGACCTTCTATCGACAGGTCCTGGCGGGTGTTCACCCCTACCTTGAGCCCCACGACGAGTATTTGTTATCTCACTTCATGCCGGAATTGCGCTTACATCGGCATTGGTATGGAAATTTTCAGCTATTTGTGGGCGACATTAAGGTGTTCCGTGTCCGCAAGTAGGCGTAAATTGGTCGAAACAGGGTTTCGTTTCGCACTGGTCGGTGTGATTACCGGACTGATTCACTATGGTCTGGTTTACCTGGGCGTCAGTTGGCTTGGCTGGGATAGTTTAGTTGCCAGCAGTATTGGCTTTGTGGTCGCAGTCAGCTGCAACTATTTTATGCATTATGGTTGGACTTTTGCTGTCGATGCTAATGAGATACCACCACCTCACGGGGTAACCTTACTGCGCTATCTGATAATGGTTGCATGCGGTTTCGTTATTAATGGCCTGGTCATGTACCTGAGCGTTCAAAGCCTGGGTTCTCACTATCTCGTTGCCCAGGCCGTTGCATCGGCTGCAGTGGTGTTATGGAACTATCTTGTCGCCAATTTTTGGGTGTTCAAGCCTAATGGAGTGGAGTGATTTGTCACAGTTGCTTACGGTAGTTGTACCGGTCTATAACGAGGCTGAGGTACTGGAGGAATTTCATCGCCGCCTGAGCACTGTAATGGGTGAGTCCGACATGCCTTACCGGGTGCTGTACGTGGATGATGGTAGCGACAATAATTTCTTGGCGTCGCTTCTCAGGCTGCGGGAGAGTGACCCAAAAGTTTCTGTTCTCGAGCTAAGCCGTAATTTTGGTAAAGAAGTGGCGCTTTCAGCTGGCCTGGATCACGCGGACGGCGACGCTGTTATTGTTATAGATGCAGACTTGCAGGACCCACCGGAAGTCATCCCCCTGTTTATTGAGCAATGGAAGCAAGGCTACGATGTTGTTTACGGATTGCGTGACGAGCGCCTTGGAGACTCCGCGTTAAAGCGGCTAACCGCCAGTGCTTTCTATCGAGTAATGAGTGCGCTTAGTGATGTTGAGATTCCACAGAACGTAGGCGATTTTCGCTTGCTGAGCCGCCGCGCGGTTGATGCCTTGAACGCCCAGCCCGAGCGACATCGATACATGAAAGGCCTTTACACCTGGATAGGTTTTCCCCAGCAAGCGGTGCGTTACGACCGAGAGCCCCGGGCCGCCGGAGAATCTAAATGGGGTTATTGGCGATTGTGGAATTTCGCGTTAGAGGGCATTACCTCATTTTCAGCAGCACCGCTGAAAATGGCTACTTATCTGGGTCTTGCGACTTCCTCCGCATCTTTTCTGTACGGGCTTTTTTTGCTGGTGCGCACGTTGCTGTTCGGCAACCCGGTGCCGGGTTATCCCTCTTTGATTATCATTGTGCTGTTTTTGGGGGGTGTGCAATTGATATGCCTGGGAATTATTGGCGAGTATCTTGCTCGGACCTACCAGGAAAGCAAGGGTCGGTCCTTGTATGTATTGAAAGCTTATCACCCTGCGACATTAAGGGCAGTTGATGACCAGGAGTGATCTTGCGAGCCCTGGCTCAGAAAGGGCATTTGATTTCATTAACCCAGTCCTGTTGGCCGCTGGTGGCCTGCTGTTTTTGTCTTTCGGTTATACAGAAATGGCAGGGTCGGATATGTGGTGGCACCTTGCTGCCGGTCGTGAGTTGCTGCAGACCGGGTCGCCGTGGATGGTGGACGACTGGTCTTACAGTGCGCACGGTGGCGATTGGCTTAACCATGAATGGCTCGCCGATATTGTTTATTACTGCTGGGTGTCTGCATTTGGGCTGACTAGCCTGGTCTATTGGAAGTGGCTGGTAGTTGTGACAACTTTCCTGTTGTTGCAGGTGTCGTTGTACAAACAAACTGGCAACACTTTCGCTGCACTCATTGGTGCCAGCATTGCGGCTGCCATTGCCGCGCCTTTCATTGATGTGCGGCCGCATCTTTATACGCTGCTGCTTTTCTGTCTGCTCATATATCTGTTGCTCGAGCGTCAACCCACCCGATGGCTGTTAGCTTCGCTATTTGTGGTTTGGGTAAACTTGCACGGCGGGTTCTTTTTTGGCTTGATGGCGTTGGGCATCCTGATATTTCCCTGGCGTCAGTTCAGCTTGGATGCATTTCGAGTCGCTCTGGTCACCGGATTGATTTGTGTTGCTGCCAGCGTCTTTAATCCCTCGGGTTTCAAGACTTTCCTTTATCCGTTGATCTACGCATTTGATTCCAGCTCCCCTTACAGAGAGCTGGGCGAATGGCACGACCCATTTCGCGCCGGAGGGATACGCTCGCCACTGTTTTTTTACTTTATGTGGACGCCGCTGCTAGCGCTGCTTTACGCCCTGCCGGGCGTTCGAAAAACAGCAGGCGTACCTTGGGAGGGCATGGTTTTAACCGCACTCACTTTGGCGATGGCTCTAACTTCGCGTCGCTTTATCCCAATTTTCGCCATCTCATTGTCGCTAATGTTGGCGCCATTGCTCGCTCTGTTGTTCCGCCAGGTAAGGCTTCGGGCTCTGCAGTATGTGTTAGCTATTACGGCTCTCTTATTTGCCTGTTTGCGGCTTCTCCCGTATCCCCTGCAGTCGGCACCAGCATTTCATTATCTCACTGCCCAGTACAGTTACCCTGACGATATGATCAGCTTCATGCAGGCAAATGACTTCCGTGGGAACGTCTATGCGCTTTACAACTGGGGTGGTTACATTCATTGGCGAACAGACGGTGAGCTAAAAGTTTTTATCGATGGCAGGGCCGATACTGTGTTTGACGCGAAGACGTATTTCCATTATCTCGGCGTGCTCAGTGGTAAGCCAGGTTGGATAAGTGCAATAGAGAGTAGCGGGGCTGATTTTGTGATTTGGCCTTATGAGCGCAGGGGAGGGCAGAAAAAACTGCAGGAATTGTTGGCCACTGGCAGATGGCGGGCGCTTTATCAGGATTCTGTGTCGTGGGCGGCAGCGCGCAAAGGCGTTGAACTGCCTGCTACCCCGCAGTTTGCTCAACCGTCTCCCATCAGTGAGCTGAGCCGGGCGATGGTGGCTCTTCGCTCGGGTAATGCTCAGGGAGCACTGACATCGGCACAGCTGGTGAGAGCAGAAATACCCTGGCAAAAGCAGGCATGCCAGCTTGAAATTGATCTGTTGCGCGGCGTTGGCGAGTTTAAAGCAGCTGAAGACACACTCTGGGATTGCCTCAGTTACTTCCCGACCAGAATGCTGCGTTAGTTGGCAATCATGCCGAGGCTAGAAACTCCTCGGCGATCCTCGCACCCAACTCACCGGTTAGTTGGGCGCTGTTGCCCAGGCTAAGCTCAATTTGCCTTGCCTGCAGGCAGTATCGAAATAAGGGGTAATCGCGATCAACACCTGCGCCGCCGTGGCAGTGCTGGGAAGCCTGACTGACCCGGTGCGCAGTGTCGCCACACCAGATTTTAGCAATCAGCACCGCTTCTTCTGCCGGACGTCCCTGGTCGATTAACGAGGCTGCTTGCTGGGTAACGAGACGCAGGCATTCTACGTCGATGTAACAGTCTGCCGCGCGATGACTGACTGCCTGGAAGGTTGCTACCGGTCGACCAAACTGTTCCCGCTCCGTAGTATAGGATCCGGTCATGCGCATCATCTTGTCGCTGATACCAACGGTCATGGCGCACAACGCAGTGCGAGTGGCTTGCTGGGCCCATTGCATTGCTTCCAGGGCCTTGCCGCCTCTGGCGACAATGTCTTCATCGGGAACCTGAACGCCGTCTAATACCAATTCGTGGAGAATCTCTCCACTGGTTACCGTCTGAGGCCTGAGTGTGATTCCGGAGGCGTGCGGATCGACAAGCACAACGATTAATTCTTCTCCTGTCTGTGCCGACAGCAGGATCCGCTTGGCCGAAGCCGCATGGCTAACACAGATCTTGGTGCCGCTGATTGAGCACCCTCCTTCCACTAGTTGCGCCCGGGCGCTGGGAGCGGCAGGATTGTCGTTGCCGTATTCTTCCAGTGCAGCGGTGACGAGGTGGGCACCGCTGACGATACCGCTGAGCAGTTGCTCTTTTTGTTTGTCAGTGGCGAAGCGTCGCAAAGTGCCTGCGGCACTCACCAGCACCGGGACTGCGGGCACCGGCGCTGCTGTACGGCCGACCTCTTCGCATAATGAGCTGAGCGCATAAAACCCGAGATCAATGCCGCCATGACTCTCTTCAATATCAAGCCCCAGCAGGCCAGCCTCTGCCAGTGCCTGCCAGAGGTTGGCGTCAAAACGCTGCTCTTGCTGCTCCGTCGCCTTGAGTTGATCCACGGCAGTAAAGTCGGTAAAAATCTGCTGCGCGAGTTGCTGAACGCTGGTTAGTTCTTCTGATAGTGTGAAATCCACTGATATTTCCTCTTAGCGTGTGCGGGGCATCCACAGCCCCGCCATGGCAATAATGTCGCGCTGCACCTCGTTAGTGCCGCCGCCAAAGGTGAGAATAGAGCCCACGCGCCAGCGAAACTCGATTTTTCCTTTTAAAACTGCGCCCGGGGAGTCGGCACCAATGCTGCCTGCCGTGCCCATGACTTCTAATAGCAGACGATAAAGCTCAACAAAAAATTCGCTTCCGTATACTTTTGCTGTGGACGCATCGGCCATATCCAATGGCCCCTGGTCCATGGACCAGGCCTGTTTCCAGCACATGATTTTGAGTGCTTCCAGGCCGGTTTTTACCTTGGCGAGGTTTTGTTGCACCCAGGGCTGTTCGATCACTTTGCCTTCGGGATTGGCATTGGCCTGCGCTGCCCATTGGGCGGCGCCTTGATAGAGCGAGTCCACCTGGCCGTGGGTGAAAAGTGATAAGCGCTCCACATTCAGTTGACTGGTTATCAGCTTCCAGCCACCGTTGACGTCACCCACCCTGTATTTGTCAGGGATGCGAACGTTCTCATAAAAAGTCGCGTTGGTGCGAACTCCCAGGGTACTCACAGCAGTGCATGAAAACCCTTCGTTGCTGGTTGGCACCAGGAACATGGTGAGTCCCTTGTGTTTTTTGTCTGCATCAGGATCAGTGCGGGCAGCCAACCACACATAATCTGCATAGTGGGCGTTGCTGGTCCACATCTTTTGGCCGTTGATGATCCAGTCGTCGCCGTCGCGTTCCGCTTTGGTTCTAAGGCTAGCCAGGTCAGTGCCCGCGTTAGGTTCTGAGTAGCCGATAGCGATGGTAACTTCGCCGCGTTTAACGCCGCCGACGACCTCCTGCTGGACTTCTTCGATGGCATTGGCGGCGATAACAGGAGCGACCGCCTCGGTAGTCAGGAACGGATAGGCAAAGCCGGACCGAATCACCTCATCGGTGAAAATATATTGCTCTACATGCGAAAGTTCCTTGCCTCCCAGCGCTTTCGACCAGCTTAGGCCGATCCAGCCGTCAGCACCCATTCGAGCATACTGCTTGCGAAACTCCGGGCCACCACCTTCCTTGAGGTCATCAACTTTCATTTCCTCGATAAGCTCGGGAGTCATGATGGTCTTCATGTACTCACGCACTTGTTGCTGCAGCGCCTTTTGTTCTGTCGTCAATTCAATGTTCATATTTCGGGTTCCTTACCTCGGTCATGTCATTCCTCAGCGAAGGGAATTCAGTTCCTTTTTGTCTCAGGAGGCTTCTACGTTTAGTCGTTCTATCATGTCCATGGCCTGTGTGGCATAACCGCCACCAAACAAGTTGAAGTGATTGAGAACGTGATACAGGTTGTAGAGCACTTTACGCGTTGTGTACCCGGGATCAATGTCCCATGTGCCACGGTAGGACTGGTAAAAACGATCATCAAAACCCCCAAATAGCTCGGTCATGGCCAAATCGGCCTCGCGGTCACCGTAGTAGATAGCGGGATCAAAAATAACCGGTTCCCCTCCTAAGCAGGCGCTCCAGTTGCCTGCCCACAGGTCGCCGTGAAGCAGTGCAGGTAAGGGTTTATAGTTGCTAAAGAGTTTATGTGTCTGTTGCATGAGCCGGTGCCCCGCATCGACGAGGCCTGAGCTGGCGCCGTTATTTTTCGCCAGTTCCAGCTGGAATCCGAGCCGTTGTTGAGTGTAGAAATCCACCCAGTTCCCTGTCCAGTTGTTGACCTGCTTTGTAGTGCCGATGAAGTTGCTTTGATCCCAGCCAAATTGGCGGGCAGAGTTTCGATGAAGATTGGCCAGTCCTGCACCCAACGCAGTACTCGTGCTTGGAGCAGGTTGTGCGAGCTCAAGGTACTCCAGAGCCAACCAACTGAACTTGCTGTCTTCGCCCAATGCGATGGGGGTAGGCGCGCGCAAACAGTGGCAGCCAATGAGTACGTTAAGCGCTTTGGCTTCAGCAGCGAACATGTCCTTGTGATGCGAGGAATTTTGTTTGAGAAAATAACGCTGGTCATCCCCTGCCAGCAGAAAGCTGTTGTTAATACAGCCACCACCTACAGACTGGGCTTTCGCAATCTTAAATTGTCGCCCCGTCGCCTTCGATATGCTGCGTTCTACTGGTTCCCAGTCCACTTGGTTGCTGATCTCCGGTCGACTAATTAGGGTGTTGAGCAATTGTTGGACTGGCCTTATAATGCCCGCCCTCTTTAGGACTATAGCTCAGTTGGTTAGAGCGCTACCTTGACATGGTAGAGGTCCCCAGTTCGAATCTGGGTAGTCCTACCAAACAAACAAGCCCTCGCAATTGCGGGGGCTTTTTTTTTGGAGAGACTAGCTTACCCGGCATAGCTGTCATTCAGTACGGTTGACGCCGCCTACGGGATGACCATAGGCGCCATTAGTGGTCATTGGTACCACAATCGATAATGATCAGGCGCAGGGTGCCTTGATTGGCAATAATACAATTGCAAGCGTGTTTGATATCATCAGCAAACCGGCCCGCCGAAGTGAAGTTTTGATGCTTAAGGTGAGATTATAATCGCCTTTATTTTGTCGTAATAAGGAGTATGTATGAGTTTAAGCGAATCTCAAACGTTCACCGTTACAGTGCTTTACGCAGCTTCGTTGTTGCCAGCATTGGTTATTTTTGCGCTCTTTTTGGTGGGAAAGTTTCCTCGCTGGCTAATGGCCACGTATGTCGGTTCTTTCATTCTGTGTGCCATTGGATGGGAGCTTTGGATTAGCTACGGCCTGGTCGATGGCCTGGATGTTGCCAGCCGACGACCCCAGGCGATGAATGAGGTCATCCCCATGCACATCAACTGGGTACTGAATTCCCTGGGTGACGCCGCAGCGGTCGGGTTGACCGGTGTTTTTCTAGTCTGGCTTGCCTATGGCAGAACAAACAGCGCCTTTAAGGCCTGGCGATGGGGCGCGTTCGCAATACTGTCCGCCTGGTTTATTGCCCAGAATCTGTTTGTAGAGATGTATGTGTACCAGCAGCAGTTGGCAGAGGGTTTTCGCCTTTCATGGGCACCATTAATGCCAACCGGTCCCTGGTATAACCCCACGTTACTAAACTTTGATGGCAGGTCGGTGCAGTTACAGACGCAACTGCCCTGGGTGTTGATGACACCGATTTATTACTATCTGCTTTTAAGGTGTTATAAAAAGTGGGGCGTTCAGACCAGAAATGGCGTTTAAATCTGGCTTGAAGTGTTCTTCGCGAACCTGTTCAGTTCGGTTTGAAGCCACGCATCTCGGGCTGATCGATTCATCGTTGTACGTTAAACGGAGTTAACCATGAAAATTACTATCACGCTCACCATCACTTTGCTGGTTTCTTGTCTTGCGGCACAGGTTTCTTCTGCTCCAAATCAGGACGCTGCAAATATCATTCAGGAGCTTGGCCTGCGCGAAGCGAGCAAGCCCTTCAGTAGGCAGCCTGGTTGGGCACCCTCGAAGATCCTGGTTAGCGCGCCTCCTTTTTTGACGTCTATTACCCCAGGATATTTGCAGCAATTGAGAGGGGCCGCCGGCACTGCCGAGTTGGTTATTGATGACTCTGGAGCTTTTGTACCCGATCCGGCATTGCTTCAAGGTGTGGATGCGGTGATTGGTCTTTGCGATCCGGCGACGATGACCGCAGGGGCTGACCTGATCTGGGTACACAATTATTTTGTCGGCATGGATCGCTGTGCGAGCTTAACGTCAGAGCAAGTGTCCGGCCGAACGTTCACTAATGGCAAGCGTCTTTCCGGTCCGGCAATTGCGGAGCACAGTATCGCGATGATGTTATCGCTTGCCCGCGGGCTGCCGGCTTATTACCGGGCCCAGATGGACTCGAAATGGGACAATAATCTGAGGCAGCAGGTGCGCTTTGGAGAGCTAAAAGATAAAACCCTGCTAGTAGTCGGTCTGGGAGGAATCGGCACAGAAGTGGCATGGCGCGCCCACGGCCTGGGTATGAAAGTCACGGCCATTCGAAACTCCTCCCGCTCTGGGCCTGACTATGTCAGTTACGTGGGTTTGTCTGACGAGTTGATGGTATTGGCCGCCGACGCGGATGTTGTTGTAAACGCACTGCCGCTGACATCTAAAACTGCAGGGCTGTTTAATGAAACATTCTTTGCAAAGGTGAAGAAGGGGTCTTTGTTTATTAGCGTTGGCCGAGGCAAGAGCACCGATACCGACGCTCTTATCGTTGCACTGGAGTCTGGCCGGGTTTACGGCGCGGGGCTTGATGTGACTGACCCGGAGCCTCTGCCCGCCGAGAGCCCTCTGTGGCTGATGGACAACGTCATCATCACTCCCCATTCTTCGACAGCCGGCAGCGACAGTTTCAGGCGGGGAGCTATCATTGCAGTGGAAAACCTGCGCCGTTATGTAGCCGGAGAACCCATGCTTAACGTGGTGAACATGGATGCGGGTTACTAGCCATCAGCTTTCAGGACATGGCCAGTCTTCACGGTATGTCCATTGGCAAACTTCTTTTCTAAAGACTTTTCTTTCGGTCCCGCTTCCTCGAGGGTTGATGAGTCGTAGCTGCTATCCAATGGCCACTGCAGCGTCAGTTGAGATGTGTTTACCCCGGGTCATTGAAACTGGGAGAGCGTCCTTCGAACTTTGCCGAGACTGCTTCCACCTGATTTGATGAACCTAATATTCCCTGGCTGGCTGCTGCTTCCTGCTGCAGTCCGTCTGCAACGCTCACCAGAGCAGATTGATTCAGCACCTGTTTAACCGCTCGAACCGCGTCTGGATTGCGGTTGGCGATTTGCTCGGCCAGAGCCAGTGCATCCTCCACCGGCGTAGTCGTGATTTCGGTAGCCAGTCCATACGCGAGAGCCTGCTCACCACTGAAGCGGCGACCAGTCATTGCCAGCTCCTTGGCTCTGTCCAACGAGGTGAGACGCCGTAGAGATTGAGTGGCGGACATGTCCGGTAGCAGGCCCCAGGTGATTTCTACCAGGCCAAGTGATGCTTGCGGATGTACCAACCGAATGTCGGCGCCAAGGGCAAGATTCAGGCCGCCACCCAGCGATACGCCCTGAATGGCCGCGATAACGGGCACAGGCACTTCCTGCCATAGCCAGCCTAGTTGCTGCGCGCGGTTCGCGCCGGCTGGGCTCAGATCCGCCATTGCCGCAGTAACATCCTCGCGCTCGGAATTGAGTTCACCGCTGGCCATCTCTGCGAATGAGTTCATATCAATGCCTGCGCAGAAACTTTTGCCCTTGCCTGAAATGACGACAGCGCGGATTTCGCCGGGGTCCATCATTTGCCGGGCAAAATCCAGTAGCCCATTCATGATCGCTCCGTCGATAGCGTTATGCGCGTCTGGTCGATTCAATTGCAGGTGGGCTACGTGATTATTGATGGTGACCTCAATGACACTGCTCATGGATATTCCTTGTTATGGGCTGATGCAGATAAGCAATGTCTCATTAGCAGGCGTTAACACCAAGGATGTCTGCGGTCATTGTTCGTTAACAAACCCTGCACCGAGGCAATTTATTGCACTATGGGTTAGGCTGCACCTAACAAATAACAATAGGTGGATGAATGAATCGTGTAAGAGGTTTGTCGAATACAGTGGTTCTGATAGTTGGAGCTTTGCTGAGCCGCTCTGTTTTTGCCGGTGGAATCGACGAAACGGTGGAGTCGATTGTTCGTCCGTTAGCGGCTGCGTTGTCCTCCTTTGTTTTCTATAAGTTATCGCTATTTGGTTATGAAATTCCCTGGATTGTGCTCTGGCTTGCTGTTGCGGCGACCTTTTTTACCTTGTACATGGGCTTTATCAACATCCGCGGCTTCGGTCTGGCGCTGCGCCTGGTCAGAGGCGACTATCATGACCCCAAGGCCCCCGGTGAGATTTCGCACTTCAAGGCGGTTGCCACAGCCGTATCGGGCACTGTAGGTATAGGAAATATCGGAGGTGTCGCAGTAGCGATAGTGATTGGCGGGCCGGGAGCCGCATTTTGGCTAATTGTCGCCGGCTTTGTTTCCATGTCCACTAAGTTGGTGGAATGCACGCTCGGGGTGAAATACCGCAAGTACAACCCGGATGGATCGGTGTCCGGCGGCCCCATGTATTACCTCGAGCACTATCTGGTATCCAGGGGCTTTCCTCTGATGGGTAAAGGTCTCGGCAGGTTCTATGCGCTGGCGCTGGTAATTGGTTGTTTGGGCATCGGCAACATGTTTCAGTCCAACCAGGCCTACGTTCAGTTTGTCACTATCACCGGCGGCGACTCTAGCTACTTTGTCGATAAAGGCTGGCTGTTCGGTCTGGCGATCGCTGCTTTGGTGGGCGTTGTGATTCTTGGCGGCATCCGTTCTATCGCTGCTGTGGCAGGAAAAATTGTGCCGTTTATGGCAGTCCTGTACATGGTGTCGGCAGTGGTCATTATTGCCATGAGCGCAGAGCATATTCCCGCTGCCGTTGGTCTGATTGTCGGCAGTGCATTCAGCCTGGAGAGTGTCACCGGCGGTATGGTGGGCGCCATTATTGTGGGCTTCCAGCGTGCCTTGTTTTCCAATGAGGCGGGACTGGGGTCTGCGTCAATTGCTCACTCGGCGGTGCAAACAGATCATCCTGCCTCCGAGGGACTGGTGTCTTTGCTAGAGCCGTTTATCGATACCATTGTCATTTGTACCTTGAGTTCACTGGTCATCGTGGTAACTGCTTATCCTGCAGGGCTGATGGATCAGGGGCTGCAAGGTATTGCCCTGACGTCGGCGGCTTTCGAGCACCACTTTAGTTGGGCGCCTTATCCGCTGGCGGTAGCTGCCCTGTTGTTTGCATTTTCAACTTCCATTGCCTGGTCTTACTATGGACTAAAGGCATGGACTTACTTGTTCAGTGAGCACCCCGTGAGTGAAAATATTTTCAAACTGGTGTTCTGTGGTTTTCTCGCACTGGGTTGCATGATCCAGCTTGAAGCTGTTCTGGACTTCTCGGACGCTATGGTCTTTCTGATTTCGGTGCCCAATATTTTGGGTCTGTATTTCTACGCACCGGAGATCAAGCGTGAAGTGAGGGAATTCATAGACGGGGTGAACCGGGGCGATGTGCGTAACTATCGCCAGGAGCGTGCCCGGGCCTCCAAAGCCTGATTTTAGCGGGCTTAAGTTCAGGCCGAGTGCAAACGGGTTGTTAGCGGCCTGGTACGTTTGTTGTTATTGACGAGGACTTTTCATGTCACCGGAGCGAGAAATAGAAAACCTGATCTATCGGTACGCTGAATTGATAGATGAGGGGAGTATCACTTCGATTGGAAAACTGTTGTCGCAGGCCCAGTTTATAGGCCCGGATGGAGAGGTCCACGCCCAAGGCAGCGAGGCCATTGAGCGAGTTTATGCTGCATTTACGCGCATTTATGAGGACGGCACGCCCCTCAGTCACCATATCACTACTAACGTTCAAGTGAAGGTGGAAGGTGATCGTGCAGGTGCGCGTTCCTATTTCACAGTGCTGCAGGCAACGGAATTACTGCCTTTACAGGCAGTAATGGCGGGGCGTTATGTGGACGAATTTGCCTGCGACAAGTCGGGTTGGTATTTCACTAGTCGGCAAATCATACCGCGCTTATCGGGTGACCTGTCTCAGCATTTGAAGGGCTGATTCCGACCATTGCGAAAGCTAGCATATGCCAGCGCTGATCGGCGGCAGCTAAAACCCCAATACCCAGATTAACGGCCTGCTCTTTTCAGTGGACGTCCAGCTTTTCTATGTTGATCAATTCGCTACAGCACTAGGGCTTAACGGTGTTCGCCTTGAGCCAGAAGAAGCCCCCGAAGCCGGCGATTGCTGAAGCCAGGAGAATACCGGTTTTGGCTGCCAGTAATTCCTCCGGTTTGTTAATAAAGCCAAGGTCGGCGATGAAAATAGACATGGTAAAACCGATGCCCCCCAACAGACCCACGCCAAGAACATGTTTCATGTTCAGGCCGTCGGGCAGTTTTGCCATTCCCAGTTTCACCGTGACCCAGGTGAAGCCGGCAATGCCAAGCGGTTTACCCAGTAGCAGTCCGCATATTACTCCCAGGGTAATAGGGCTGGAAACTACCTCACTGAACTCTGCGAAATCGATAGGAATTCCGGCATTGGCCAGCGCGAAAATGGGAATCACCAAATAGGCCACTGGCAGATGCAGCGAGTGCTCCAGGCGTTGGGCTGGTGCCTGAACCAATTTCACCCCGTCGTCCAGCGACATGACCAGCGCTCGAAAATGATTGTTATGAATGATGTCAGCATTTTCGCTGATCGATTTCTCCATTTTCTTATTGGTCTCATCAACCCGTTTGACAAAGGTGTGGGGCTCAAACTTGGGCCGAATGGGAATGACAAAAGCGACCACGATACCCGCGATTGTCGCGTGAATGCCGCTCGCCAACATGGCAGCCCAGAGCAAAATGCCAACGGCGGCATAGGGCAGCGGCCTGCGCACGCCGCCGAGGTTGAAAGAAAGCAAAACAAAGGTGAGCACAGCGGCATAAAATAGCGCCATGGTGTCGATATTTTCCGTGTAGAACAGGGCGATTACCGCCACCGCACCCAGGTCGTCAACAATGGCGAGTGCAATAAGGAAGGTAATCAGGTTTTTGGGAATTCTAGGTCCCAGTAGGCTAAGCGCCCCGATTGCAAAAGCGATATCTGTGGCCATGGGAATGCCCCAGCCTTTGGCGTCAGGTCCGCTGGTGTTGAAGACAAAGTAGCCTAGCGCAGGAATCACCATGCCACCAATTGCCGCCATGATTGGCAACAGTGCCTGACTGGGAGTAGACAGTTCTCCCACCAATAATTCACGCTTCAATTCCAAACCCATGATGAAGAAGAACATCGCCATCAGGGCCTCGTTAATCCAGTGGTGGATGGACAGCGAGAAGGCCTTGTTGCCAAAACTAATAGCTATTTGTTCGTGCAGGAAATGCTCGTAGGACTCATGAATTGGGCTGTTGGCAATTACCAGCGCCACAACAGCACAAATCATCAGCAGTATGCCGGAGGTGGTCTGGCGATGGATGAAATCTTCCAGAGGGGTCAGGATACGGTCAAAGGCTCGTTCCCAGGGGGCGTGATAGACACCTTTAGGCATGATGTGAGCGACTCCTGTCGTCTGGGTGTGGTTACTGCTCAGGCAGGCATCTTACTTGACCGCTGAGTGGGGGGGAAGTTTCATGAGCATACGCCGGGCAGCCCTTACGCAAGCGAACCAGCGCGCGCAGTGGGCAACGGTGTTGCTGCATTGGCCATCTGGCCAGGGCGCTTCTCTCGAGGGGCGCCCCACTTTAAGGGGTGGTCAGGATGCCGAGAGGAAAGGACCATCAACGCACAGTCTTCTGCCATCGGGTGCTGCGCAGGCTCCACAAATACCGACACCACATTTGGTCAGGTAGTCAATGGCATTGAAGATTTGATCGTCTCGACAGAACTCCCGTTGCACTGCAATTGCCGCATGCACCATGGGTGATGGGCCGCAGTTATAGAACACCAGGGTGTCCCGCTCTTCCGCTGACATTTCTTTGAGTCGCTGCCGCAGCAGCTCAGTGACCACACCGTGGTAGCCGGCGCTGCCATCGTCTGTAGCCACATGTACCTCGGCAATCTGCTGGCATTCTTCGAGGAAATACAAGCGCTCGGCGGTGCGGGCGCCAGTAAAGACCTCAGCGTTGCCAAAGTCTCTGGCGACCTGGTAGACCGCGGCCAGGCCGGTGCCACCGGCCACCGCCATTACTTTGGCACCCTCGGGTGGATCCACCGGGATGCCATGAGGTCCTCGAACATAGCACTCTGTGCCTTCGGCCAGGTCCAGCACTGCGTGAGTGAAGTGGCCTACATCAATAACCACCAGAGAGAAGGGGTCGTCAGTCAGTGCGGAGAAGGGCTTTTCGCCGACTCCAGGCACCCAAAGAAAAATAAATTCGCCCGCTTGAATATTCAGTTTTCGGTCGAAAGTGAGGATGGTGATGTCGTCACAAACTTTCTCATTTTTGACCAGGATCACTGGCGCGAAGTTCATGTCCACGTCATAGCGGATATGTGACTCGGCTCTGTTCTGGTCGCGATCCATGTCTGCGGCCAGGGTTTTGAAATAGGCGCCGATTTCGTCAGTCGTCATGCCGGTGAGCGCCGACCCTACGCCGACGATCTCAGCACCAGCATCAAAGAAGGCGCGCACATCATCGGCGCTGGATACACCGCCACAACCGATAATGGGCAGGTCACTGACTTCGGCCACCTCTTTAACGCACTTGAGCCCGATAGGCAGAATGCCCTTGCCAGACATTCCCCCGGCACCATTGCTCAGTACGGGGTGACCGTGTGCAGAGGTATAGCCGGGGCCAACCGTGTTAATCGCGCAAAAGCCGTCAGCGCCGCCGGCCTCGGCAGCCCTGGCGATTACAGTGATGTCTGGGGTGTTGGGAGTGAGCTTGGGAATCACCGGTATATCGACTACTGCCTTAACCGCGGCGACAATTTCTCGGACCATATCAGGGTCCTGACCCATAGCCATGCCATAGCCTTTGGCGTGTGGGCAAGACAGGTTCAATTCTAGTCCGTCTGACACGGGTGCCAGAATTTTAGCGACCTCTACAAATTCGTCGATGCTGCCGCCAAAGATGGAGGTCAGTAAAAAGCGATCCTCGGGCACCCGCAATTGAGCCATGAGCTCGGCTGATCGCTGTGGCCCGGGGTTGGTCAGCCCGACCGCGTTAACGAAGCAGCCGGGGGCATATTGGCTGAGCACTGGCTCGCGGTATCCATCGCGAGGTTCCGGGCCGATGCTCTTGGTGGTCACTACACCCACCTCGGGCATGTGGTCGAAAATGTACTGAATGATCGGCACCGCGGTGGTGACAATGCCGGAGGGGATGGTAAACGGACCGGAGAGCGTTTTACCGAAAAGTTCTGTGCTCAAGTTGCTGGACTCAGTTGGGTGCAGTGATGGGTGAGGCATTATAAAGGTTCTTGGGTCTCTCCGCGAAGTTGAAAGTGTTATTGATAAATTAAACCATTATCCTGCCTGTAGGGCGATCAGGTTCCGCAGAAAGTCTGTGCAACTTCCTGTCCTGCCAGTGGTGGGCTTGCATAATGTCGCGCTGCAGCATTGTATTGACCAGGCCCTGACAAGCGCTCGATAAGCTTGAAGAAAGGTCCAAAGTCACCCTCATCTTCGCCGGCCCTGATGGCCTCCTCCACCAGATGGTTGCGGGCAATGAAGGCAGGATTTGCCATCGCCATTCGCTCTGCTCGGGTGTTATCTGCCAGTTGATCAGTGTCCAGTCGCTGGCGCCAGCGTGACAACCAGGGCACCAGTGCATCGGGAAACTCAAACAGCTCAGCAACCTGTTGGTCGGGATTGCAGGCCAGGTCGTAAAGACGTCGAAAGCAGAGGGTAAAGTCGAGTTTCTCTGAAGCCATAAGCTCAAAGAGCTCGTCTACAATGGCCTTGTCCGACTCACGTATTTCATCAAAGCCAAGTTTGTCTGCCAACCCTCGCAGGTGTGCCGCCTCAAACAGCGCGGGAAATTCGTCTACGGTGGCCTGCGCCAACTCTACCGCTTTGTCCTGATCCTCATGCAGCACGGGCAGCAGTGCCTGCGCAAGTACAGCGAGGTTCCAGTGAGCAATTCCAGGCTGGTTGCGGTAGGCGTAGCGGCCTCCATGGTCGATCGAGCTGAACACTTTTGCCGGGTCGAACTCGTCCATGAAAGCGCAAGGGCCATAGTCGATAGTCTCGCCGCAGATCAGCATGTTGTCTGTATTCATTACGCCGTGAATGAAGCCCAGCAATTGCCAGCGAGGTATCAGGGCGGCCTGTGCAGCGGTGACCGCCTGTAAAAGCGCAAGCGCCGGATTGTCGGCTTGGGCGCGCTCCGGGTAGTGTCGCTGCACGCAATAACTGGCCAATGTCTTGAGGGCATCCAGGTTCTTTTGTGCAGAAAAAAACTGAAACGTACCGAAGCGAATGTGGCTGGAAGCCACTCTGGCAAGCACGGCACCGGGCAGGAAACTATCCCGGGTGACCTGCTCTCCAGTGGTCACTGCGGCAAGTGCCCTGGTGCTGGGCACGCCCAGCGCGTGCATGGCTTCGCTGACGATGTATTCGCGTAACACGGGGCCCAGTGGTGAGCGGCCATCGCCACCGCGAGAGTAGGGCGTGGGCCCGGAGCCCTTGAGCTGAATGTCGTAGCGGTGACCCTGCGTGCTAAGCACTTCGCCGAGCAGAAGAGCACGGCCATCTCCCAACTGGGGGTTATAACTGCCAAATTGGTGTCCGGCATAGACCGCCGCCAGTGGCGCAGCGCCGGGTGGCAGGTAGTTCCCAGCAACTGTAGCGACCCCCTCGGGAGATTCCAGCCAGTCAGGGTCTATGCCCAGCAAACTTGCCAGTTCCCGGTTAACCTTGATCGCGCCGGGGGTTTTAACCTCGCGAGGCCCAAGGCGAGTGTAAAACGCCTCGGGAAGCTGGACATAAGTATTGTCGAAGGGAATCGGACCCATGGTTTGAACTATCCTGATGACGGCTGATCTGCTATATACGTGTGTGCGCACATGATAGCCCAATCAGGAAACGAAAAAGCAGGAGATCGAACATGTCCAGAAAGACCTGGGACACCCTTATTCAGAATGCACTGGTATTTGATGGCACCGGTGAGAAGCCCCGAGAGATGGACATTGCCATCAAGGAAGGCCGTGTCGCGGCCAAAGGTATGTTTCTGCCGCGCTCCATGGCAGCCGAAGTGATCGACGGGCAAGGGCAATGGCTGATGCCGGGCCTGCTGGATATTCACACCCACCTGGATCTGGAGGTCGACCTGGACCCCGGGCTGCCAGAGGTTGTGCGCCATGGCACCACTACCGTGCTGGTTGGCAATTGTAGCCTGGGAACCTGCTTCGGCAGCCAGCAAGAGGGGGGCCAAGACCCCATCGTAGATTGTTTTACCCGGGTGGAGAACATACCCAAGTCGGTATTGCGCAAGTGTGTTGAAGCGGTGACCTGGCAGAGCACGGGTGAATACATGGATCACTTCGACAGTATGCCCCTGGGCCCAAATGTGGGAGTGTTTTTGCCCCATTCCATGTTGCGAGTCGAGGCCATGGGCCTGAGCGAGAGCATTTCCAGGGAGCCCACCGAGACAGAAATGAAGCGCATGGAAAGCCTGCTGGATACGGCTATGGACGAGGGCTATATCGGTATGAGTACCGATGGCCTGCCCTTCCATTATTTGTCTAACGACCCGCATACCGACAAGCGAATTCCCACCCAATTTGCCAGTTTTGGAGAACTGAAAAGGCTGCTGGGAGTGGTGCGCGGCAAAGACAGGGTTTGGCAGACTACCCCCATTCTCGAAAACCGCCTGAAGGCGTTTCTCTACTTCACTCTCACCAGCGGCAGATTGTTCGGCAAGACACTGAAAACATCAGCGCTATCGGCGATCGAGTTTGCTCTGGCGCCTAAAGCGGTGAAGGCCTTCCTGGGCTTTGCGGCGCTGATGAACGGTCGCCTGTTTAAGGGCAATATGCACTTTCAGGCACTGGGAACAAGCTTCAGAATCTGGTCTGACGGTATTGTGAGTCCGCTGTTTGAGGAGCTGGATTCGACCTGCAAACTCATCGCCAAGGAATATGACGACGTAGACGGGCGCAGGGAACTGCTCAACGATCCCGAATTTATCCAGCAGTTTCGCGATGACTGGCATCACGGTCGTGGTGAGAACGATCTCGCCAGCATTAAGGCCAGGCTGGGCATGCCTGATGTGGTGGTTCCAAGGGATTTTGGCATCATGACTTTCGACGGTGCTCCAATCACCGAGTGGGACGGGGAGACCTTTCAGCAAGTGTACAATCGCCTTGAAGCTTACCAACGGGGACAGGCTGACCAGGCTCGTTCAGATGCCGAGCGTGACGCATTTGACAAGTTTCCACGGCCTATTCGCGACGACGCCGACTTTATGCTGCATATGATGCGTGAATATGACAAAGGCTTCAGGTATTGGGTTGATGTGGCAAATGTCGGTAACAAAGCCACGCTGGATTTATTACTACATAAGCACACCTTGCCTGGATTTAATGACTCTGGCGCGCACATCACTAATATGGCGTTTTTCGATGCCAACCTGAACTCCCTGAAGCTCGCTCAGCAGAAGTCACTGGAAACTGTGTCTACTATCGTGAAACGACTCACCAGCGAGCCCGCTGCGTTTTTTGGGCTGGATGTGGGTACTCTGGAACTGGGCGATCAGGCGGATATCACCATGATCGATCCGGAGGCGTTGCGTGACTGGGACGATCTCAGCGGAAGAGAGCTGATCTATCGCGAGTTGTTCGAGCACCAGCAAATGGTGAGCCGCTCCGACGGTGTTGTCACCCATACGTTCATTAATGGCGAAGCTGTTTGGCGCAATGGTGACCATACCGAAGCCCTGGGTACAAAAACGTTGGGTCGTGCGCTGCGAGCGGCCTGACGCACAGTTTTTTATTGAGGCAGGACAAGCTTCCCGGGATTTGCGCTAGCGATAGCTGTTGTTATCGCTATGCTTGAGTCTTAACTGATGGGTGGGTGAGTATGGCCGGCACGGAGCTGTCTATTGCGATAACCGGAGCCGGAGGCGCCGGCGTTATATCTGTAGGGGAACTGCTGCTTCAAGCTTGGGCCAAAGAGGGCGGACGCGGTTTGTTACGCAAGGCGTTCGGTCCGCAGATTCGTGGTGGCGAGTCCGCTGCATTACTGAAGCTGACAGAAACTGAGCGCTATACCGCCGCCAGCCAATACGATGTTCTGCTGGCCTTTGATTGGAATAACTTTACCCGCTTTGGCGATGAAATCCGTATTGCCAGGGACGCGCTTGTCATTTGTGAACCCGCCTGCGATCCACCCCCTGAGGTTCTCGCTGCACAGCCCAGACTCCTCCGATTTCCCATGGCCAGACTTGCCGCTGACACTCATGCTGAGGGCCGGGTCAATATGTTTGCACTGGGTTTGCTGGGGCGCTTGTTGGGGCTGCCGCTTGACAGCCTGGAACAACTAACGCTGCAAAAACTGAAGGCCAAACCGGAGGCATATCGTCACGCTGCGATTGCCTGCATTAGTGCGGGGACGACGCAGGCTCCGGACTGCGAGCTGTCGTTGCCAAAAATGGGCGCCAAAGGCGCCTGGTACATGAGTGGTAACCAGGCTGCTGGACTTGGCGCGCTTGAAGCGGGTGTGCGTTTTGTTGCCGCCTATCCCATTACCCCGGCCTCTGACGTGCTTGAGTGGATGGCTGGCGGGCTGGAAAAGTTAAATGGCAACCTGGTGCAGGCCGAAGATGAACTGGCTGCCATTAATATGACGATTGGTGCTGCTTTCGGTGGCGTTCCCTCGTTTACCGCGACCTCAGGTCCAGGCTTGGCCTTGATGACCGAGAGTATCGGTTTGGCGGTGGCCAGCGAGACCCCGGTTACCATTCTCAATGTAATGAGAGGCGGGCCATCCACGGGCATACCCACCAAATCCGAGCAAAGTGATCTGAACATCGCCTTACATGGTCTGCACGGTGATGCACCCCACCTGGTACTTGCCCCCCTGGATATTGCCGACTGTGTGTTTACATCTGGTTGGGCAGTGAATTTGGCTCAGGGTTTGCAAACAGCCGCTATCGTCCTGTCAGACCAGTTCATTGGTCAGTCAACCGCAGTGATCAGTGAACCGTTGCGTTGTGAATCGCAAGTGGCTGGTGCACAGGACAATGACAATGATTACCTGCGTTACCGCCTCACCGATTCTGGCGTTTCGACACTGGCGATACCGGGAGATGCGGATCAGCGCTTTACTGCGGATGGTCTCGAACATAATGAGAAGGGAACACCGTCAGCACGGGACGACGATCATCAGCTGCAATTGGCCAAGCGAGCTCGAAAGTTAACAACCTACAACTACGGTAATGCCTGGGCGCGTGTTCAGGGGAATGGGCAGGTGGCGCTGGTATGCTTTGGCTCAGCGTCTGCAGCCGTTAACGAAGCGGCCGATTTGCTTGCCCGGCAGGGCATTAACGTTCGCACCGTCTCCTTGCGATTACTTGCGCCATTGCAGCGGGAACAGCTGACAGCCGCGCTGGAAGCTTGCAACACAGTGTTTGTTGTTGAGCAGAATCACGGCGGACAACTGTTTCAATATTTGCGTGGCATGATGGACTTTAATCAGGCGTTACACAGCTACTCCAGGGCGGGACCGGTTCCTCTCAGTGGGCATGCTATCGCCACCGCAGTGGCTCAGGAGGTGACGGTATGAACCTGATCGCAAAAGCAAAACCGAAAGATTACAAATCATCAGTAAAGCCCATCTGGTGCCCTGGCTGTGGCCACTTCTCGGTGCTCAATGCGCTCACCAAGGCTTTTGCTGCTCTGGGGATTGATAAGGACGATACTGTTTTGGTCTCCGGGATTGGGTGTTCGTCGCGCCTGCCTGCTTATGTCGACAGTTACGGCTTTCATGGCGTACATGGCCGAGGGCTTGCGATTGCCCAGGGTCTCAAAGTTGCAAGGCCAGACCTGACAGTGATTGCCCTGGGGGGTGACGGCGACGGTTTTTCTATTGGTGGTAACCACTTTATTCACGCCTGCCGCCGCAACGTTAATATCACCTATATCGCCATGGATAATGAAGTCTATGGAATGACCAAGGGTCAGGCGTCACCTACTACCGCCGCTGACTGGGATCACAGCAAGCTGACGCCCCATGGCCCGGGCGTGCGACCTTTCAAACCTGCAGCACTGGCGCTGGCTTCCGGAGCGCCGTGGATTGCGCGCGGCTATTCAGGCAACCCCAACCAATTGGCACGGCTCATTGCCGAAGCAGTGGAGCATCCCGGGTTCAGTTTTGTGCATGTATTGTCCCAGTGCATCACCTTCTGTCCCGAGCAAACAGATTGGAAGGCGGTGGTCAGCGAGCGAGAAGCGCCTGCCTTGACGGACGCCGATGCCGCCGCAAGTTTGTTTCTCCACGAGAATGGTTTTCAGACTGGCGTACTCTACAATGCCGCGCGCAATGCCTGGCCGCCGGAACAAGTCGAGCGGCAATCAACGGACATTACTGAAGGCTTCAGGCTATGAGTAATCAGCAACTGGGCGACTTTCTAGCTCATTCAGTGGAGCTGGAATCAGAGGCAAGAGAACGCTACCTGGAACTCGCCCAGGCTATGATTGCGCATCACAATACTGATGTGGCTGGGTTTTTTAACCGCATGGCAGAGGAGTCTCGTCTGCACCTTGAGGAGGTCGCAGAAATCGCCCAGGACATTGAGTTACCAGGCCTGAAAGCTTGGGAGTTTGGCTGGCCAGAGGAAGAGTCACCGGAGGCTGTCAGTTACGAAGCAGTGCACTATCGTATGAGTTTGCGCCAGGCCATGTTGTTGGCACTGGAAAACGAGCGTGCCGCAGAAAAGTTTTATCGTTCCTTCGCGGACGCCAGTTCCGATGGGGAAACCCGGCACCTGGCGGCGCAGTTTTCGGCTGAGGAGGCATCCCACGCAGCGCAGCTGGTGAAGATGCTGGGCAAGTTACCGCCCGCTAGGGAACATCACCTGGAAGAAGATGACCAACCTCATATGCCCGAGTAGCGGGTCTTTTTTCTTTAGTCGATCAACGCGCAAAGTTGATCGAACGCCAGCTGATTGTAGCTGACGATGCCAAGCGCCTGGTCGCTTTTAACCACCGGTGCTTTTGACCGTCCACAATAGCCGATTTACCTGCCCAGCAGGCCTCTCAACAGACCTCCTGCTTCTTCACCGTATTTTTTCTCGACCTCTTTCTGCGCTTTACGTTTTAGCTCGTTGCCTGCCAGGTCTTCGATAATTCCGGTAGTGTCTACTGAGCACCAATCGGCTGGTTCGCCGGTCACGTTGCCCTCGCAATTTACCGGCCATTCTATGGCGGTAATGCTGTCGTTTACTTTGCAGGCCGGATCCAGTTTGGTTAGACCAGCAGACAGTTTTGCGGCAAAGGTCGCATCGAAGTCCATAGTGACTATATCCAGTGCGCCTTTGCCTACCAGACGTATATCAGGGAACTTTGCCTTGAGCGGCTGTAAGCGTGCTTTGCCATTGCCCAGGTTGATTCTTACCGATAACTCCTCGAATGCACTGCTATTGGGAAAGTCCGCCGCCAGACTCTTCTGATTAACCAGCGCAACGCCTTCACACAGCATTTTTTCGACCGCCATATCTTTTAATACGGCCTGTTCCGTGAGCAGGTCAATAGGCCCTTTCAGGGTCTGAGTGATGGCCCCGCTGGTATTGCCCTCGCCGTTGAGTTTCCAGTTCAGGCTGGCCTTTCCACTCAGAACGGGTTCGACTTCGGAGGCCACCAGGGCCTGGGCGATATCGACATTACTGAGCGTCCCCCGGGTGTTGATCTTGGCCAGGCTGTTTTTGGCATTGAGACTGGCTTTCATGTCCAGTTTGCCGCCGTGAATATCGCCGGTGATGCTGGGGAAGTTCGCCGCGCCCTTATTCACTCGCAGTTTTGCCTTCAGGTTGTCTACCTGGTGGGCACCCCAGATGACTTTGTCGATGCTGAGATCGGCACGGGTGTCTATTACGCGCAGCGCATCAAGTGGCAGCGGAGTATCCTCGGCCTCCTCCGGACTTGGTTGAACCGGTTTGGTATCGGCCGCTTCGGGCCCCGCCAGTGCCAGCAGTGCCGGGGTGAACTGATTGAGGCGCAACTGTGTGTCGATTTGCGGGCTCTCAAAAGCGGCGTAACGCAGTTGGCCATCCGCTCTGGTGTCACCAATCGTCGCGACCAGTTTCAGGTCTGCGATCTGTCTATTCATATCGACTTCCCCGGAAGTATTCAGGGCGACTGTCTCAGCCAGGGCGCCTTTTAGGGTAACGTCCATCTCTTCAATACCAAGCATCTGAGTCTCCTGGCTGACCACCACCGAGCCATTGAACATAACCACTAGCGGCTCATCTCCCGCCAGGATTATCGATCCCTCCAGTGGAATTGAACGGCCTTCAAGGTTGAGGCCGCTAACCTTCAGGTTATCGATTTCGATGATACTGGTGTCACCGCCTACCTCAGTCATTTCAATGCGCGAATCAGTGATGCTGAGGCTGGCGACTTCCAGTGCTAGCGGCACAGCAACCGCCGCCTCTGTCGAGGCTGCCTGCCTCGCCTCATCGATATCGGCCTGGCGTTTGGCATAAAATTCACCCAGTTGCTTGTCATTTAGCTTACTGGTATCGATGGGCGCCGCCTCGGGCTCAGTGGTCATTTTAATGACAACACCATCCAGTTCTATCGTCTCGATGGCGACTTCTTTAGATAACAGGGGAATTAGCTCCACGCCAATATTGAGCGACCTTGCCTGCAAGCTGGGCTGTTGATCGGACGGCATATCCAGTGACACGTCTGCCAGTGCTAATCCCAGTGTTGGAAAAATCCTGAGGTCAGCGCCTCCGAGTACGGACAATTCGGCACCGGTCTGTTTACGCACCTCATCGGCAGCCAGTTGCAGCATTTTTTCCTCGTCCACCATGACGGGGATGAGTAGGGCGGCAACAATCACTAAAATGACCGGTGCGAGAATGATGTAGAGCAGAATGCGTGGCATCTGGAATCCTTTTCTTTGGAAATCATCAGGGGTCGTACAAGTGATAATAGAACAGGTTCTGCAAAGCCGCCTCATAAGGTTTTTATGATAAGCCCGCACCTGCTTCCTGCTCGATTGAGAATTTCACGGGGATGTCGCATGCTAGCGACATAAGAAACGACGGGGAAGTTAATGTGATCAGCAGCGTCGCCGGATATCTGGCGTCCCTGGTTATGCTGGCGGGCACGCTGATATGGCTGGGGCAGAATCGACCAGAATGGTCTGTCTTCCGCTGGCTGCCGCCCATTGTGCTGACCTATATGAGTGCCATGTTGCTCGCTGGGGGTGGCCTTTGGGCCGTCAACGATGCTCAATCCCAGGCCTATGCTGAAATTAAACGTTTGCTGGTGCCAGCCATGATTTTGCTGTTGCTGCTGCAATGCAGAATAGGCGAATTGCTCAAGCTGGGGCCGCGCTTATTGGCGGCGTTCCTGGTGGCCGCCATGGGCATTATCATCGGCTGTCTGGTGGCCTTTTTATTGTTCCGCAGTCTGCTTGGAGAGGGCGCATGGGGCGTATTCGCCACTCTGGCAGGTAGTTGGTTAGGAGGAACTGCCAACATGGTTGCGGTGCAAACGGCGCTGGCGGTGCCGGACGCAGACCTGGGCTATGCCCTGCTGGTCGATTCTATCGATTACTCCCTGTGGCTGATGTTGCTGCTGGCGCTGGTGCCACTGGCCGATCGTTTCAATGCCTGGTCACGCGCCGATCCGATCAAACTGGATGTTAAAATCGACCATGCCAAAAGCGGTGGTCGCTTGCGAGAGCCACAGTTACTGCTGTTATTTGGCACTGGTTTGCTGGGCGCAATGCTGGCGGACCAGGTTGGTCAATGGCTTGGTGGCGACGGTTTCTTCACGGTCAGTGTCGTTCGTATTCTGGCGGTGACTGCCCTGGGTCTGGTGCTCGCTTATACGCCACTGTCACGCTTGTCCGGTAGCGAGACCCTGGCCAACGCACTGCTCTACTTGATGGTGGCGACTATTGCTTCACGTACCTCCTTTGCCGACCTGGCAAGCGCTCCAATCTATTTAATGGCCGGCGTGGTGATTCTATTGGTGCATGCCGGCTTCATGCTGGTGGCAGCGCGGCTGCTGCGTCTGGATTTGTTCACCTGCGGAATCGCGTCGCTAGCCAACATCGGAGGTGTAGCATCGGCGCCAATTCTCGCAGCGGCCTATTCACGCCAGTTGGTGCCCGTTGGAGTGTTAATGGCGTTGTTGGGTTACGTGGTAGGCACGGCCGGCGGGCTATTGGTGGGCAAGGTGCTGATGTGGCTGGGAGGCGTCGACCCGTGAGGGTATCGGGATATCGCCTGGCCATGCTGCGGGCACCTTTACGCTTGCCTTTCAAAACTGCATTACGGCAGGTGGACGAGGTCGAAGATGTGGTGGTGTTACTGGAATCTGATTGCGGCAAACTCGGCTACGGTAGCGCTCCGGCTACCAGGGCGATAACGGGGCAGGATCACCAGAGCATAATGACTTCACTGGTACGCGACCTGCTTCCCGCTCTTGACGGCCGGCCGTTCGATGACCTCGGCTCTGTGCTGGCGCTCTTTGATCAGTTGCCAAAAGATAACGTGAATGCGCGTTCTGCGTTAGAGATCGCGGTGTTCGACTTGGCGGCGCAGGCGTCCGGCCTGCCTCTTGCTGCTTTTCTCGGGGGTGGTTCTTCGCTGCCTGATACAGGTATTACCGTTAGCGTTGATCAACCGGAAGTCATGGTTGCTGGTGCGCTGGATGCTGTGGACAGAGGGTTTGCCACACTGAAACTGAAAGTGGGTGGCAGTGGAGACGGGGACATCGAAAGAGTCTCTCAGGTGGCTGCTGCGATTGCCGGTAGAGCCCGGATTTATCTGGATGCCAACCAGGCCTGGACCAGTGACCAGGCGGTGGGCGTTATCCATGCCTTGAACAAGCGCGGCATCAGCATAGATCTGCTTGAGCAACCGGTGCCCGCCGGCGATATAGCGGGGCTCGCCCGCGTGTGCCTGGCGCTGGATACGCCAATAATGGCTGACGAAAGTGTCTTTTGTGACGAGGACGCAGTCAGCATAATTGCAGCTGGCGCAGCCGATATTATCAATATCAAACTGGTGAAGAGTGCTGGTATCACTGGCGCTTTGCGTGTTGCCGATATCGCTGCTGATGCTGGAATCAGCTGCATGATGGGCTGCATGTTGGAAAGCGCAATCGCAGTGGGTGCCGCTGCTCATGTCGCAGCCGCAAGGTCAGCGGTGATAAAGCGGGTAGACCTGGATGCGCCCATGTTGTGTCGGCAAAGCCCCATTGTAGGCGGTACTGTGTTCGATGGTCCCAGGATCGAGTTAAATTCCACGCCGGGTCTGGGAATCGACGCCGTGCCGGGCCTGGAGTTTCTATGACGGGTGTCGGGCTGATACAGTAGCGTCAAAAACAGGGAGTCTGGAATGGATCGGCGTAGCCTGATCAAGACAATGGCAGCCATGCCGCTGGTAGCAGGTATTGCCAGCGCTGCCGCGCAAGAGCCTCGGTCCATTATCAGGGCTAGGCGTTTGCGCAAGGGCATGACGATCGGCCTGGTCAGCCCTGCGAGCAATGTCGCCGAAGACGAGGATATTGCCTTTGCCAGGGACGTTGTTACATCGCTGGGTTTCCATGTAAAACCGGCAAAACACCTATACCATCGAGATCAGTATCTCGCAGGCTCGGATCAGCAGCGGGCGGATGACCTCAACGCAATGTTTGCGGATCCTGAGGTGGATGCGATTTTCTGCCTACGGGGCGGCTATGGGTCCTCTCGTTTACTGCCCCTGCTGGACTACAAAAATATCGCCGTTAACCCTAAAGTGCTAATGGGCTACAGCGATATTACCGCGCTGCTTTGCGCCATCCATCAGCGCACTGGTCTGGTGACCTTCCATGGTCCGATCGTTGGGGACAACTTTAGTGATTACAGCTATAGCCAGTTCAAGCGCACTCTTGTGAGCGCTAAAAAAGGGCAGTCGCTGGCGGCGCCTCCCCCATTTGACGACCCTGCACCCGGTCGGGTGGAGAAGGAAAACCGTTTGACCCTGATTCGCGGTGGAACGGCGCAGGGGCCCCTGATTGGCGGCAACCTTTCTCTGGTTTGCCATCTTATGGGAACGCCTTTTCAACCTGAATTCAATGGCCGTATTTTGTTCCTGGAAGATGTCCACGAGGCTCCTTACCGAATTGATCGTATGCTTACCCAGTTGAAACTGGCGGGCGTTCTGGACGAGGTCGCCGGCATTGCGTTTGGTAAGTTCACCGAGAGCGAGACCACCAGGAACAGCTTTTCCATGGAGCAGGTATTGCGTGAGCGAACCCTCGACCTGAGCGTTCCCGTGATTCGTGGCTTGATGATTGGCCATGTAGAGGACCAGGCGATAATTCCAGTTGGCGCTATGGCCAGCCTCGATGGAGATCGGGGTAAGCTTACGCTGCTGGATTCGGGGCTGGCATGACAGACCCCAACTGGACGGTATTACTCCCGCCATTAATCGCCATTGGTCTGGCACTTTTTACCCGGCAGGTATACCTGGCTCTCTTTACTGGCATCTGGCTGGGTTACTTTCTGTTGCTGGGCGAAGGGTTACTGGGCTCACTTGCCAATGCTATTGATGCCTCGCTGGCGGTGTTGGCGAGTCCCGGCGATGCCCGGGTCATTGTATTCACCCTGGTTATTGGCGCTTTCATTCTTACTCTGGAGCGCTCGGGGGGTGTCACTGGTTTTATCCGCTTCCTGGAGCAACGTAGGTGGGTAGATAACGGCAAGCGTGCCCAATGGATGGCCTGGTTCATTGGGGTTCTGATATTCATTGAATCCAACATTACCGTGCTGGTGGCAGGAACCGTGTCGCGGCCCTTGTTTGATCGTTTCAAGGTGTCCCGGGAAAAGCTGGCCTACCTGATAGACTCGACGTCGGCCCCCATTTGCATGCTGATACCCCTTAACGCCTGGGGCGCCTTCAATTTGGGTTTGCTCGATGGGCTCGGGGTGGAACAGCCACTGAAAGTGTTGTTGTCCTCTATCCCGATGAACCTTTATGCCATCGTCGCGGTGCTGTTGGCGGCATTTACGGTGTCCCGCAACTTTAATCTGGGTCCTATGGTTGAAGCCGAGCGTCGAGCGGCAACAGGGCAGTCGCTGGCCGTGCAGCAGGATGCCCAAATTCTGGAGGACTCTGCGCCGCCCAATGCCTGGAACATGCTGCTGCCGGTGGCTTGCCTGGTGGGCGCAATGCCTGCTTTCCTGCTGATTACCGGGAATGGCGACCTATTCGCCGGTTCGGGTTCCACCAGTGTGTTGTGGGCCAGTTTGTTCGCGCTTACGGTCGTCTCTATGCTGGTGCTGGTCCAGCGCAGCATGAGCCTGGAACGGCTCACCAGTACCTGGATGGAAGGCGCTGGAGGGATGCTGCCTATAGCTACAATTTTATTGTTGGCGCTTGCGCTGGGTGGAGTTTCCAAGGCGCTTGGTACGGGGGTATTTGTGGCGAGCCTGGTGGGGGAGACACTGCCGGCCTGGCTGCTGCCCGCCTGTCTGTTCCTGGCCTCAGGGTTTATAGCGTTTGCAGTGGGTTCAAGCTGGGGAACCTTCTCTATCATGCTGCCGATTGCAGTGCCGGTTGCATCAGCGCTGGGCGTAGACCCCACGCTATTGGTCGCAGCGGTCTTATCTGGCGGTATTTTCGGCGATCATAGTTCACCGATTTCCGATACAACGATTGTGTCCTCGTTGGCTTCTGGAACCGAGCATATTCAGCATGTAAGTACTCAGTTACCTTACGCGCTGCTGGCTGGAGGGGTTTCTATCATCGGTTTTCTTATGTTGGGACTGATATTGCTCTAAATGTAGGTAGTCAGCTTGGGCGTTTACTGAACAGAGAGCGGTTTTTTTCACAATATGTTGTGTAGCCCGTTGCTCACGTACCGATATATAGGTTTAAATGGTAGGTCTAACAAAAACCTTCGCGTCCGCTTTTCGGGCGCAATTTCTGACATAGAAGGGGCAAGATTTGGAATCACTAGCCAAGCAGGGCAGCGCCGCTCGCGGTAATAGCAGCACTATCGAACTTCAGGGCGCATCCCTGGATATCTGGGACAAAAAATATCGCTTGAAGGACGCCCAGGGGAACGCGGTCGACAAGGATATAGATGGCACCTATGCCCGCGTCGCACGCGCTTTGGCCGAGGTGGAAGACGAGACCGTGCGCCAGGAGTGGGAACAACGTTTTGTCTGGGCCCTCAAGCGGGGCGCTATTCCGGCGGGGCGTATTGTTTCCAACGCCGGCGCTCAGGAGCATAAGCCCTCGACTTCGACGATTAATTGCACCGTGTCCGGCAGCATCACCGACTCGATGGAGGGCATTCTGCAGAAGAATCTGGAGGCGGGCCTGACCTTGAAGGCGGGTTGCGGTATTGGTTACGAATTTTCCACATTGCGCCCCAGGGGAGCGTTCGTTTCAGGTGCAGGTGCCTATACCTCCGGTCCGATGTCCTTCATGGATATTTTCGACAAGATGTGTTTTACCGTATCGTCTGCCGGTGGGCGTCGAGGTGCGCAAATGGCGACCTTCGATGTTCATCACCCGGACGTCTTTGATTTCGTGAAAGCCAAGCGAGAAGACGGTCGTCTGCGCCAGTTCAATTTATCGCTGCTGATCACAGAAGACTTTATTAACGCGGTTAAAGAAGATGGCGAATGGCCACTTTCATTCCCGGTGACACCTAAGGAATTTGCCAACCTGGAGCTTGATCCTGAGCAGGAAGTGGTATGGCGTTCATTCCCTGTTACCGATGGCTATGTGACTAACGAGCAAGGCCAGGTCGCCTGTCGAGTTTATCAGCGTATTCGCGCCATCAAGCTGTGGAATGCCATTATGAGCTCCACTTATGATTATGCGGAGCCCGGCTTTATTCTGATCGATGAGGTCAATAAAAAGAACAACAACTGGTTTTGCGAGAATGTCCGCGCCACCAACCCCTGTGGTGAGCAACCACTGCCACCCTACGGTTCATGTCTGCTGGGTAGCGTAAACCTGACTCGATTCGTTCGAGAGCCTTTTACTGACAAGGCTCACTTCGACTGGGAAGAGTATCGGGAAGTCGTCGCCGTGTTTACTCGCATGCTGGATAACGTGGTGGAGATCAATGGTTTACCGTTAGAGCAGCAGCGTCAGGAAATCACTAGTAAGCGTCGTCATGGCATGGGTTTCCTGGGCCTGGGTTCTACGCTGACCATGTTGCAAATGAAATACGGGGAGGAAGACTCCCTCGAGTTCACTGAGGAAGTGAGCAAGCAAATGGCTGTTTCTGGCTGGAAAATTGGTCTGGACCTGGCGCGTGAAAAAGGGGCGGCTCCCATTATGGACGAGGAGTTTGAAGTGACCGGCGAGATGCTGCGACGGCGTCCGGAAATGGCGGCAGACGGCATTAAACTTGGCGACAAACTGCCCGGCAAGGTCCTGCACTCCAAATACAGTCATTACATGCAGGCGCTGGCGCTGGAAGAGCCCGAACTGGTGAACTCCATCATTCAGGAGGGCGCTCGATTTACTCACCACTCCTCCATCGCACCCACGGGCACCATTTCATTGTCTTTGGCCAATAATGCCAGTAACGGTATCGAGCCCAGTTTTGCTCACCATTACAGTCGTAATGTGATTCGCGAAGGTAAAAAGTCAAAAGAGAAGGTCGATGTGTTCTCCTTCGAGTTGCTGGCTTACCGCGAACTGGTCAATGGCGATGCCATGCCTTTGACCGACGATGAGAGTAAAAAGCTCCCCGACTATTTTATCGCCTCCGATAATGTCACTCCCCGGCAGCATGTAGACGTACAGTCTGCGGCTCAGAAATGGGTAGACTCCTCGATTTCCAAAACGATTAATGTGCCGACAGATTGCCCGTACGAAGATTTCAAGGACACTTATTTATACGCTGCTGAACAGGGGTTGAAAGGGTGCACTACTTTCCGCTTCAATCCCGAAGCATTCCAGGGTGTGCTGGTGAAGGAAGAGGACCTGGAGAACACTAACTATCAGTTCACCCTTGAGGATGGCTCCACGGTTGAATTCAAGGGCAACGAAGAAATTGAGTATGACGGGGAGATGCACACCGCAGCCAACCTGTTCGATGCATTAAAAGAGGGATATTACGGGAAGTTCTGATCGGCCTTCAGAAACCCGTTACAGGTAAAGAATTATGAATAAAAAAATAGATAAGAAGATCGTTGGTTTTCAGGTGAAAACTGAAGAGCAGAAGCAGGAAGAGATCGAGAGCAACATAGTACAAATGCACGAGAAAGTATCGCGCCCTGAACAATTGGAAGGTGCGACTTACAAAATCAAGACCCCGCTGTCCGATCACGCGCTGTACCTGACGATTAATGACATCATCCTCAACCCCGGCACTGACCACGAATTGCGTCGGCCGTTTGAGATATTCATTAATTCTAAAAACATGGATCATTTTCAGTGGATTGTTGCCCTGACCCGGGTTATTTCCGCAGTATTTCGCAAGGGCGGTGATTGTACCTTCCTGGTGGAAGAGCTTAAGGCCGTGTTTGACCCCCAGGGTGGCTACTTCAAGTCTGGCGGCCGCTTCATGCCGTCGCTAGTGGCAGAAATCGGCTGGGCAATTGAAGACCATTTACAGAATATCGGCTTGCTGGCCCCCGCTGAACTCACCGATCACCAGAAAAAGATCCTGGACGAGAAAAAAGCAGATTACACAGCCAAGACCGGCGATGACGGTGCCGGCGGCGAGTTCCCCACCAGCGCCGAGTTGTGCAAAAAGTGTGCTGTAAAAGCATCTATTATGATGGATGGTTGTATGACCTGCCTTAATTGCGGCGATTCCAAGTGTGGTTAATGGTTGGCTAGCGGTGATACGACGGCCCCTGGCCCCGTGACCGGTAAAAAAGTCGCATCGATAAAACATTTCCCGGCGGCATGAAGCTTCTTTCTCTTGCACGTGCTTGGATGTCAGTGGGGCACCACGAATCTAAATTGTGCGCAATATAGTTGCCTGATACACTCTGCGCATGAGTGATAATAATAAAGAAACTCCTCAGCTGCTGCTGGAAAATCAGATTTGCTTCCCGCTTTACGCAGCGGCCAATGCTGTTGTCAGGGCCTATCGCCCGTTGCTGGAGAAGCTCGATCTTACCTACTTACAGTACATTGTTTTAATGGTGCTATGGGAAGAAGAGACCCTCAATGTCAAGTCTCTTGGGCAGCGCCTTCGCCTTGACTCCGGTACTCTGACGCCACTCCTTAAGCGCCTTGATGCGAAGGGGTATGTGGAGCGCCGGCACAGTGAGGTTGACGAGCGAATCCGCGTTATTAGCTTAACCAAGCAGGGGAAAGCGCTGAAAGCTCGCGCTGAGGGTATTCCTCATGAGCTGGTTTGCACAGTCGGTTTATCTGCCACCAAGGGTAGGGAGCTTAAAGAAATCTGCGACGAGCTGATAAGGGCCCTGGCAGACTAAACCCAAAGTCTATCTCAGGATTTGGGACCATAAATTGCGTGCAATTTAAATGTATGCAATGATTATCGAATAAGCCGTCAGGGCGCTGAAACCAGAAAGCGCATTTGCTGGCTGCAGTTGTCAGCGTTTTGCCGAAGATTAGAGGCGGCGTGCAGTGCCGGGCTATCGCGTAAGCGATGTGCTTAGGGTTATAGTGAAAAAGCACAGAAAGAAAAGTTGCGGCGCTGGATATGCAAAGCCAGAATAAAACCGTGATTGCGAGGCGCAACACAGCATTAACGGCGGGCAGGAAGCCGTCACCACACAGCTTGTAACATCATAAAGGTGCACAAATGACCAAAAGCGGTAGAAAAGCAGACACCACGAGAAGGGTGCGAAATACAGTCTGGAGTGCAGTGAAAGTGCTGACGCTCGCGACCGGCGTTGTCTCGCTGGGAGCACAAGCCCAGGCGGTTCTTGAGGAAGTGGTGGTAACCGCCCAGAAGCGGGTCGAGAGTCTCAGTGATGTGCCAATTTCGGTGAATGTGGTAGACGCCACAAAAATAGCTGATTCGGGTATTACCAACCTCAATGATTTGACTGACTTCGTGCCCAACCTGAGCATGAACCAGACAGGGATTGGAACCAATATAACCATCCGCGGCATTAGTTCAGGCATCAACCCGGCCTTTGAACAATCCGTTGGTATGTTTGTCGACGATGTGTATTACGGACGTGCCCAGTTGGCACGCGTTCCCTATCTTGACCTCGCACGGGTAGAAGTGTTGCGCGGACCGCAGCCAATTTTGTTTGGTAAGAACGCGATTGCCGGCGCCATTAGCATGATTACCGAGCATGCGAGCACAGAAGGCCTTGATGGATTCGTTCAGGCCGAGTACAACTTCGATCAAGAGGGCACCGATTTTTCAGGTGCTGTGAACTTCCCACTTGGCGACAGGTTTGGCGTGCGTTTGGCTGCGTTGAAGCGTGACTCCGATGGCTACTATGAAAATACCAATCTGGGTGATCGTTCGGAAGCTCAGCTTGACGAGCAGGTGCTACGAGCAAGTTTCCGCTGGGAGCCCACCGATAGCCTGACGGCAGACTTCAAAATTGAGAATGCCCAATTTGACACAAAGGGGCGCTTTTTAGAGATTATTAACCCGGTCGAAGTGGGAGGTTCACCCTCTTACGCAACCGCACTCGCAGGCCTGACTGGTGGTGCGATCATTCTTGATGCTGAGCAAGATTTTAAGCGTCAATCTAACGGCGATATCAATGAAACTGAAGTAGACAATGCGACACTGAAAATAGATTGGCTGGTTGGTGACATCACTATGACCTCGATCACGTCGCGCGTTGAATATGAAGATTACCAGCAGTGTGACTGTGATTTTGTGAGCGCGTCGTTGATTGATACCTCAGGTAAGGAAAAATTTGAGCAGTTCAGTCAGGAGTTCAGGTTTACTTCCGAGGGAGGTGAAACCATCGACTGGATCGGCGGGGTCTTCTATCAGGACTATGATGTAGAGTTGAATGACATCACCATTGTGCCTGGCGATAGCCTTTTGGGGGCGTTGAGTTCATCGCTGCTGGGTACCGGCGCACGTCGCGCGTACGATCAGGATAGTGAACTATGGTCAGCGTTTGCGCAGGTAACCTGGAATATCAATGACAGTTGGCGTTTGACACTTGGTGGCCGTTACTCCGAGGAAGAGAAGAGTGGCTCGCGAAGCATTAACACCGTCGACATACTCGATCCAAGCCCGGTCCGTGACATTTTGGGCCAGCCGATTACAAGTAGCCCCGTAGCGCCCTTTGTCTATGCAGGCGGATTTGGAATTGATAATGAGCAGGCGAATTTGAGTGGACTGACCGACTGTGGCGGTGCTGATGACGCCATTGGCCACAATCTGGCTTGTGACAAAGATGAGGACAGTTTTACTCCAGCGGTCAATCTTCAATGGGATGCCACCGAAGATGCCATGGTATACGTGTCTTACACTGAGGGTTTCAAGGCGGGCGGCTTTGATGCCCGGGCGAATAACACGGGTTCATTCGAGTTCGATGAAGAGCTGGCTACCAGCTATGAGCTGGGCAGTAAAATGACACTGGCAGATGGCAGGGCAGAACTGAATGTTGCGCTTTACCGCACCGAGTACGAAGATCTGCAGACAAGTCAGTTCGACGGCACTCTCGGATTTAACGTGACCAACGCTGGCGAGGCAACGGTTCAAGGTATTGAGCTCGATGGTCGCTGGCAAGCGACTGACTCCTTACTCTTCTCCTACGCTGCGGGTATCCTGGATTTCGAGTTTGACAGTTTCCCTAACTCGCAATGTTATTTTGGTGAAGAGTCGAGCTACCCGGATGGAAGCGAGCTAGCGGGCTTGTGTGATCGTTCAGGTGACACTCGCGAGTTCACGCCTGAGCTCACTGCGAATCTCGGCGGTCAGTACTTCTTCGACATTGGCGGTTCCATGGAGCTGACTGTTGGTCTGGACTTGATTTATAGCGACGAGTACTTTGTTTCACCAACACTCGACCCTAACCTGGAACAGGACAGTTACACTAAGCTGAATGGCCGCATTGCGCTTGCCGATAATGATGGGCGCTGGCAAGTTGCAGTACTGTTTGAAAACATCACCGATGAGGAGATCCTGACGTTTGGAAACCAGGCGCCTACATCAACAACTCTTTCGGGTGCTTTCAATAATGCAATAGGTGCACCTGGCGTTGCCACTGCTTACTACGGCTTTTACACAGCGCCTTATAATGTCGCACTGCAGGCGCGTTACAACTTCTAAGCAAGCTTGGGCCTGACATCTGGTCGGGTTCAACTGGATAAAATCGGCGGGCGTTTTTTATAGACACCGCCGATTCCTGCCTCATGGAAATCCCTGGCTTGTCTGGCACAACTCCAATCTATTTTTAACCAGCCACATTCCAGTCATTCGACGGAAGCTAAGCTTGCGTATACCGAGCTTAGTGCTGTTCGCGCTGGGCCCGTGATTAGGCTAAATTAGAAACACTCAGGGATCTGGACTAATGCTTCCTCAAGGATATGGATAGGACCATGCGTGTAACCATGTTTATCACTAAATCTATCGCTTCAATTATCGTTACTCTGCTCGCCCTGGGAGGGTGTAGCAGCGAGGCGCCCAATACGCCCGCCCCGGTAGCAGCTGCCAAGGCGGTTCCGCTGACGACGGAGCCAGCCGCTATTGCGTGGTTTGAGGGAGATATTGAGGCAGCCTTTGCCACCGCAAAGAAGCAAAATAAACCGCTGTTTCTCTATTGGGGCGCCGAGTGGTGCCCCTACTGTAAGGAGCTTGAGGCCAATATATTTATCCGTGACGAGTTCGTGCGTCTATCCCGGCAATTTGTGCCTCTGGATATGAGTAATGGCGACTCAGAAACTATTCGTTACGCAGACGAATACAAGATTTATGGCTTGCCCACTGTGATCGTCTTCAACCCCCAGGGAGATGAGCTTACCCGCATGCCGGGTGGCATTGACATGGCCCAGTATGTGGCGGTGCTGGAACTTACCTTGAACCAGATACGGCCGGTGGCCAAGCTCGTTGCCGCCGCGTTAGCGGGCGAATCGCTTAGTGATTCGGATTGGCAGTTACTGGCTAATTATTCCTGGGGTCAGGATCGTGGTCAGGCACTGGGTGAAGACAAGCCCACCGATGTGCTGATGCAGTTGCGCGATGCCGCGCCTGCCAGCGACACCTTGCTACGCAGTCGCTTGGCTTTAGCTGCGATGGAAGTGTGGTTGAGCCAGGAGGAGGAAGCTCGCGACCCTAGCCTTGCCTCGGTTCATGTTGCGGCTATCGAGCAGATTTTGGCAGATTCTACGCTGGCTCAGGCTAACCTTATGAAGCTTTCTGGGTATGGTCAGAGCATCGTCGAACTTGCACAAGGGGAGCAACAGCTGGCGCTGCAGGAAAACCTGTCAAAGTTGTGCAAGCCGGCCGTTGAGAATGCCGAAGCGAATCTCTTGAACAGAGCTAGCGTGCTGTCCGGTTGGGCAGAGGTGGCCACTGTATTGCTGGCTGAGGGTGAATCCCCCGCCCCGGATCAAGTGGTCTGGGGTAAACGCCAGGCGGACGCATTGGTTGTTCAGCTGGATACCTACCAGTTGCACGCTGGGGTTAATAGCTTATGGGGGGTGTACTTCGACCTGGGGCTCATTGCAGATGCAAAGCAAACCCTGCAGCTGGGAATTGATCGTTCTAAGGCTCCTTTCTACTTTATGTCGGGTATGGGCTACGTTGAGCTTGATGCAGGCAATGACGAGCAGGCCCTGGCTTGGTATCGCAAGGCCTGGGAGGCTACTCGTTTGCCCCTGGACAGAACCCGATGGGGCAGGGGTTATGTGCGCCGCTTGTTGAACCTGGCGCCTGATGACCTGTTGGAAGTGGAGCGGGCGGGATCGTTACTGCTTGCAGACATGGCCTCGCAGAAAGGTGGCCTCAATGCCTATGCCAAGCCAATTGCCCAGCTTGATGAAAGCTTGGAAGAGTGGTCTGCAGACAGTCCCAAGCGACAGGCAGTGGCGGTGTCTTTGCGCGCGCGGATGACAGACCCTGGGTGACATAGCGACCTTCTTTTGGGTGGTGCAGCTACTGTGCTCAAAATTTCAAGCGAATAGCGTTCGGGCAAGGTGATGAATAATTATCGAAACCTTAACCTGGGCTTTAGGGATGGCGTGACCTTCGCCAACGGTCAAAGATGATGACTGGCAAGCTGCATAAATGGTTGGGGGTGATCTTGTTATTACCGTTATTGGGCTGGTGCGCCACGGGGGCTATTTTTCTGTTCCAACCCGGGTATGGAGATGCCTATAAAAAGCTGACTCCCAGGTACTATTCATTGCCCGCACTATCGATACCTCCCGGCCGTAACGAGTGGTTGGAGGTGCGACAGGTGCAGACAGTTCTGGGCACACACCTGCTGGCCAAAACGAAAGACGGGTGGCAACAGTACAACGCAGACACTATGGCAAAGCGCGGCCTTCCGGCTTCCGCTGATATCAAAAAATTGTTAGAGGATGCAATTAGTGTCGATCAGAAGCGTTATGGTGAGAGCGTAGCAAAATCTGCTGACGGCTATGTCACTGCCAGCGGAGTGCGGCTGAGCTTCGACTGGGATAGTTTGAGTATCGAACAGTATGGCAAAGACAGAGCATTAATAGACGCGCTATACGATATCCATTACCTGCGCTGGACGGGAAATCGCGCGGTCGACAATGTTATCGCGGTCCTGGGTTTGTGCTGTCTGGTGTTGACAACAGTGCTGGGCGTTACGCTGATGTTTAGCCGTCGAAGTGTTCGCTAGAGTTGCGACTCAGGCACAATAATCGACAGGAAGCCAGTGCTAAAACGTTTCCACCAGGTGGTGTCAGGTTCCTTAAAGAAAACCAACTCCTCGCCATTCCTTTCGGTCGTCCACTGTAAGTCACCGCTCTCATCCAGTGTTAGTTGATAGGCAATTTGCAGTATCATCTCATCGAATTCCTGGGATAACAGTTTTGCTTCCTCCGGACTGGCATAGTAGGCGCCCAGCTCGGAATTGAGCGCTACTGATCGTCCATCCAGGTTAAACGAACCTATAAAGAGATAGGTTTCATCAAAGCTGAAGAACTTTGCATGCAGGCTTGCCTTGGAGGCGCCAATACGGCGCTTTTCCTTGTTTTCTGCCCCGCTCTCTCTGTTTTCTTTGCGAACCACCTTGTTGGCATCAGCCTTGAATTCAAAAAGCTCGACCCCACCCGCGACCAGGTCTTCGCGATAACGCATGTATCCCGCGTGAACCATCGAAACATCATTGGCCTGCAGTGAGTTCGTTAGAATGCGTACCCTGACTCCGCGATCAACAAGGCTTACAAGGTAGCCGGTAAATTCGTCTCCGGGGACGAAGTAGGGGGATACAATAATCAGGTCTCGTTGTGTTTTATCCATTCCCATTTGCAGTTTTGGGGCGAGGTGGGTTTCTGCACTCACCTTGTTAGCTTCTACCTTACTGGGTTGGTCATAGGCCAATAACCATGTTGACCAAACAAATTTCAGCTCGGTAATACTCTTCATGGTGGTCATTTCGTATTGACGCAATATATCGCCATAGGCCGACTGGCGAGCTTCCTCCAGGTATTGGTCGGACTTTTCCCGAAAGGCTTTGAAATCGGCTTGTTCAAGTGGTTCTTTCCATTCGAACGCGGCAATGGGGTAGGACCACTCACTGTTCCAGTAGAGGTCAAACTGGGCCGAAACTTCACCTGCTATGGGGCCGATCGCGAGAGCGTCCATGTCGCCGAAGCCAACGTCTTTGTCAGCGGAAAAGTATTCGTCACCGATATTCCTGCCACCGAAGATCGTCACAATGTTGTCAGCAGTGAGAGTCTTGTTATGCATTCTCCGGTTGATGCGGCGAGTATCACCGATGAAGTCTCCTAAACGCCGTGCGCGGTTGGCAAATGGATTGAAGACTCGAATTTCGACATTGGGGTGGCTATCGATCAGTCTCAAGATGCGATCCTTGCCTGCGGTATCGAGGTCGTCCAGCAGTATTCGAACGCGCACTCCGCGATCAGCAGCGGCGAGCAGTTGATTGTGCATCGTTCTGCCCGTCAGATCGTCGTGCCAAATGTAATACTGTAAGTCCAGCGACGTTGACGCGCTGTCAATCAAGCGAATGCGAGAGACAAAGGCCTCTTCACCCAGTTCCAGGGTGCGAAACCCTGACTTTTCGGGGTTTTCGTTGAGCAGCTCCTGTAGCTCTGAGATCAGGTGATTTTCGCTATCGGCTTCCAGAGCGTAACTGGGCAACTTCTCAAAGTCAGTGGGCAGCGAACTGCACGCCGCGAGCAACGAAAACATCGCCAGTAGCGCGAGTGATCTCAGCGTGGAGGGCCGTTGGCTCGTAAAGCAGGTCATATTGCTGAGTGAAAATGTCTGTTCAAATACTTGGGGCATGCCTTATCCATAACTGGTTTTCGGTTGAACCTAGCGATTGTAGCCTTTTTTTGGCTAAGTCGGCTGCCCGCGGAAAAACAGGGCAGTCAGGTAGGGGAACACATGGTATTGTGGAGTCCGCGTTCCGAGTTTTACGATGTGGCTTTCGTGGTAATTCCGGCACTATCGTCTACATTTGTTACATACCGCTTTCTTCGTACGTCTTGCCTTGGGGTTCAATTATGTCGGCCAGGTTTTTTCCATTAGGTGTCGCTTGTATCAGTGTAGCGATGGGTTTGCTCAGTGGCTGCGGGGGTGAAGAGCGTGAACTGCCGCCGCCAGCATCCCGGCCTGTCAAGCTCTTCACCGTCGGTGGCGGCAGTAAGGAAGCGATCCGCACCTTTCCGGGTCGCGTGGATGCTACCCAGCGCGCCGAGCTCGCTTTTCGTGTCTCCGGACAGCTGCAGGAACTGCGCATAAAGGAAGGAGACCTGGTAGAAGAAGGCCAGGTTCTTGCGAGACTTGATCCAACGGACTACGAAATTGTGGTGGAGGATCGCCAGGCAAATTTTGATAATGCCGAGAGAAACTTCACGCGCGGTAAAGAGCTGATTGTCGACGGCAACATCTCCCGACTCGATTACGATCGCATGGAGGCAAACTACCGTACTGCCAGCGCGGCTTTGACCGCCGCCAAGCAGGATCTCGAATACACTGTCTTGACCGCGCCCTTTGAGGGCAGAATAGCCCGGCGGGATGTCGAGAATTTCGAGGAAGTGTTGGCTCGCCAGACAGTGATCTGGCTGCAAAATATTACTGAGCTGGACGTGATATTCGACCTGCCTGAATCAGTAGTACGCAGTGTCCGCGGGGGCCTCAAGAATGAGGGCGATGTCCGCAGTAGTGAAACGGCGGGAACCGTGCGCGCATTTGCCCAGTTTGAAGGACGCAGTAACCGCCAGTTTGCCCTGCGACCGAAAGAGTTGGCCACCAAGGCGGATGATCAAACGCAGACATTCAGAACTACCTTTACGATGGACGCCCCCACAGATTTTAACGTGTTGCCGGGAATGACGGCCACAGTGGTGATCGACCTGAGTGCGGTGATAGATAAGGGCGCGGTGAAGTGGGTGCCGGTCCGGTCCGTGCAGGGCGATAACGCGTTGAAACCTCGAGTTTGGGTGCTGGATGCCGATACCATGACCGTATCTTCCAGGTCGGTGAAAATAGGGCGAATGTCTGGCCGCTCTATCCAGGTGTTAGAGGGTCTGGATGGTGACGAGGAAATTGTTTCCGTGGGCGGTCCTTACCTGGCGGAGGGTATGCTTGTCACACGAATGAAGTTGACTGAGCAGGCCATCCCTCGTGCCGACGACTCTTTATAAACGCGGACTGACTCAAGGTTATTGCAGATGAATATCGGTGAATACTCAGTCCGCAACCCGGTAATTTCCTGGTTGTTGGTCGTCATCATGGTCGGCGGCGGCCTCTTGGCCTTCCAGACGATTGGCAAATTGGAAGATCCGCCCTTCACCATTAAAATGGCGAAGATTCTTACTCCGTATCCTGGCGCGACAGCACAGGAAGTTCAGGACGAACTGACTTACCATCTGGAGGACGCAATCCAGTTGATGCCCCAGATCAAGCGCATCAAGATGTCTGTTTCACGTCCCGGCTTGTCTGACATTCTCATCGAGTTCAAAGACGAGTACCAGGCGGCCGACCTTCCCAATATTTTTGATGAGCTGCGACGAAAAATCGCTGATGTCAGCCCGCAGTTACCTCCAGGAGCCAGCGCGCCGATTATTCTCGATGATTTCGGTGACGTGTATGGCGCTTACATGATGCTGCACGGTGAGGGATATACGTGGCGTGACTTGTATGACACTGCTGACGCTATCAAGAAGCAATTGGTGCTGGTGGATGGCGTTCGCAAGGTCGTTATTGATGGTGAACAGCGCGAAGTGGCCTATCTTGATATCTCTCGCAGCCGGATGGCTGAGCTAGGTATTTCGTTGGGTGAAATTGCCAGTGTCCTGGGATCGCAAAATGTGGTGGTCGACGCGGGCAATGTTGATGTGGGTGATGACTATCTGCGCTTTGACCCCACGGGCGCCTTCCAGTCAGTACAGTCAATGGGCGATCTGTTAATCAGCTCCAGTCAGCGCAAACTGATTCGCCTGTCTGATATCGCCACGATTAGCCGGGCCTATGAGACCGTGCCGACAAAGCTTTACTACGTCAATGGTGAGCCGGGGCTGAGTCTGGGTATCTCCATGGTGGCGGGAGAAAACGTAGTGGCTGTGGGTAAACGGCTGGATCAAAAACTGAACAGCCTTCTTACAACAATTCCGATTGGTATGAACATAAGCACTGTTTATGACCAGCCCAAGGAAGTGGATGCGTCTGTCAGCGGTTTTCTTGTCAGCGTTGCCCAGGCAGTGATCATTGTTATCTTGGTTCTACTTGTGTTTATGGGTTTGCGCACCGGCATTGTTATCGGTTCAGTGCTGATAATTACGGTGGCTGGCACATTGTTCATAATGGATATTTACGGTATTGAACTGCAGCGAATATCCCTGGGAGCATTAGTGATCGCCCTGGGAATGCTGGTCGACAACGCTATTGTTGTTGCGGAAGGAATGTTGATACGCATGAATGGCGGTATGGATCCCTTTCAGGCAGCCAGAGAGGCAGTGGGTAAAACCATATGGGCCTTACTGGGCGGCACAGCAATTGGCATTCTGGCTTTTTCCGCGATTGGTTTGTCACCGGACAATACCGGAGAGTTCGCCAGTTCCCTGTTCTACGTGATTATGATTTCCCTTTCATTAAGCTGGGTCACTGCCATTAGCACTACCCCTCTGTTGTGTGCCCTGTTGTTGAAGCCCGACCCGCAGGCGGCTGGTAAAGATCCTTATGGTGGCAAAGTCTTCACGTTTTATCGCGGCGTTGTGGCCAAGGCCATCGATCACCGTTGGGTCACCGTGAGCGGTGTGGTGGGATTATTTGTCGCTGCTGTAATCGGTTTTGGTCAAGTCGCCGGCGGATTTTTCCCCGACTCAAATACACCCTTATTCTTTGTCGATGTATGGGAACCTGAAGGTTCTGATATTCGCACTACACGCGACGATACCCTGCGGGTGAGTGAATTTATTCGCGAGCAACCCGGTGTTGTCAGTACCAGCTCCGTCATTGGTGGACCTCACCAGCGCTTTACTCTGGTCTATGATTCGCGCGAGCCGGCTTCGGTTTATTCGCAAATCATCGTTCGGACGGAGTCGCGCGAGCAAATCTCAGCAGTCTGGGAGGCAACTGCGGAGTTTATGCGCGAGGAAATGCCCTGGACCGACCCGATCATAAAAGCGTTACGGATAGGCCCGGGCCGGGATGCCAAAATCGAAGCCCGGTTTTCTGGGCCAGATGCAACAAAGCTGCGCGAATTGTCAGAGAGAGCGCAGCAGATCATGCGTGATGATGGCTACGCTACCGATATACGCGATGACTGGCGAGCGCCCGTTAAGGTGGCTGTGCCGGTATTTAATGAACAGGTTGGCCGTCAACTGGGCGTGGATAGGGAAGATCTCGCTGGCGCTTTGCGTTACGCCTTCGAAGGCGCGCCTGTTGGCGTCTATCGTGATGGAATCCGGTTGCTGCCTATTGAAATGCGCGCGCCGGAAGACGAGCGCGGAGATATTAATAGCGTCAGGGATATCCAAATATGGAGCCCTGTATTGGGTCGATCAATACCTGCATCCCAGGTTGTCGCTCGTTACGAGACCGATATGGAGAACGCTGTGATACGCGGTCGCGATCGTATTCAGACAATTATCGCTTCCTGTAATCCCAATGAAGACCTCGCGACGGCGCTGTTCGAACGACTCAGGCCGCAAATCGAAGCTATGAATTTGCCGGCAGGTTACAAGTTGGAGTGGGGCGGTGAATATGAAGATTCGGTCAATGCCCAGGCCGGACTTGGCCAGTCACTGCCTGTAGGCTTTCTGTTGATGATAATTACCAGCATTTTCCTGTTTGGCAAGCTGCGCCAGCCGGCGATTATCTGGCTAACCGTGCCTCTGGCCATTGTAGGTATTACCGCCGGACTCTTGACTACTGGAGGTGCTTTTGACTTCATGTCGTTGCTGGGCGCTCTGTCACTTGTGGGGTTATTGATTAAGAATGCCATTGTCCTGATAGAAGAAATTGATCAGCAGATCGAGGAAGACAAGGATCCCTACGAGGCTATTCTTGACTCTTCTGTAAGTAGGATGCGACCGGTTATGTTGGCCGCGTCCACCACTATCCTCGGCCTGATTCCGCTCCTTTCAGATATATTCTTTGTGAACATGTCGGTGACCATTATGTCCGGACTTGGTTTCGCATCTCTTCTGACTTTGACTATTGTACCGACGCTCTACGCCATCTTTTTCCGCATTCACAAACGAGAGGATAGCGTGGCTAGTTAGTCCTCTGGCCGCCAATACATACAGCGTGAAGCAAGGCGCAGCAGATTAAGCCCATGAAGGTTCTGATACTTGATGAGGATTATCGCCAGTACCAGCAACTCCTGTTAGCCCAGGGTGTGGCTGCTGATGCCGGATGTGACCCCACCGTATTTCCTGCTGATTATGATGCGCTTCTCGCTCAGCCGGATCTCGCGGCGCAATACCTGGAACAAGGTGGACAAACACCCTGGGTTCAGTCGACCTGGGCCGGTGTCGACGCACTCGTCACCGCAGCAGGAGCCGCGGGTGTTGTAGTCACAGGTGTAAAAGATATTTTTGGGCCACAAATGGCCGAGTACGTGTTCGGCTATTTACTCAGTGATGTTCGTTCGCTGCCGTTCTTTCGAGCGCAGCAAGATTCCCGCTGCTGGTCTCCCGTGCCCCCCAAAACCCTGGCCGGAAAAACCATGAGTGTACTTGGCACGGGTACAATCGGTGCGCATGTTGCGGGTGTTGCCCAGTCGTTTGGGATGGAAACCCGTGGCGTTTCCCGATCAGGTCAGCGGCATGAAAATTTCGATGTAGTAGGGTCAGCTGACGAGATATTGAATGTGCTCGCTGGGACTGATGTGCTGATCAATACCTTGCCCGGTACGGAGCAGACCCGGGGTATCCTCAACGCGTCACTGCTGGACGTTTTGTCTACAGATGCCACCCTCTTCAATCTGGGAAGAGGTAATGCTCTTTGTGAAGACGGACTGCGCAACTGGCTGAAGGCTCACGAGCGCGCCAGCGCTGTGCTCGATGTCTTTGCGGCAGAACCGCTGGCATCCGATCACTGGCTTTGGCAGCACCCCCAAATTTCAATTACTCCGCATATTTCTGCGTTCAGTTTCCCGGGCGACGTGGTGAAACTGTTTCTGGAAAACCTGCGACGCCAGAGCCGGGGTGATGATCTGGAACACGTGATTGACCTGGACCTTGGCTATTGAACTTGGTTGCCGGGTCGACGATTGCCGCTAGTCCCCTGCACTGCGGAAAAGATGCAAGCTTTTTAACAACTGGAGTCTTGTCTATGCGAAGTGCCTTTGCCGTTCTACCATTGCTGCCTCGCGCCGGGGTGCTACTCCTCTGCACCTTGTGGTTGACCTCCTGCGCCAGTGTTCCTTTTGATTACCCTCGCGAATCAAGCCAAACGATGCCTCTGTCGGCTGATACGACGCTGGGCGAATTCGCGTTTAAATGGAAACAGGAGCACGGAACTAAAGCCGGTTTTATCGGTTTGCCTTTGGGGGCAGATGCGCTTGGTCTTCGCCTGCGGATGTTAGAGCATGCGGAACATAGCATCGATGCCCAGTACTTCATTCTCAAAAAAGATCAAGCGGGGACTTTGTTTGCTTCAGGGCTGCTGGCGGCGGCGGATCGCGGTGTCAGGGTGAGACTTTTAATTGATGACATTTTTTCTCCTGGCGTCGATGAGGCATTTAGTTTGCTGACGTCACACCCCAATATAGATGTTCGCTTGTTTAACCCGCTGCCCAGACAGAGTGTGCGCTACCTTGGGTATCTCACTGACTTTAAACGGGCCAACAGGCGGATGCACAATAAATCTCTCACTGTTGATAACGCGATGAGCATTGTTGGCGGCCGAAACATCGGCGAAGAATATTTCGAGATTAACCAGGATGTTCAGTTTGATGACTATGAGGTCATGATGGTGGGTGACATAGTCGAGGACGTCAGCCAAGGCTTTGATATGTTCTGGAATAGTGACCTGGCTATACCAATGGCAGCCTTCGCCCTTGAGGTGGATGCGAGTGAGCTAAACGAGTGGCGTGATTATGTTCGGCAAGAAGCCTTTAATGGTAAAGACGGTCTCTACGCCACAGCCATTAATAGCCCTTTACTCCTGGACCTGCAGGAGGACCGGGTGGAGCCTGTTGTGGCGAAAGCTACCCTGGTGACAGATCGTCCAGAAAAACTTCAGACTGCCGTGGGGGACGCGGCAGAACTGGTTGTCATTGACGAGATGGCGCGCCGTTTTCTCGAGGCAAGTGAAGAGATCCTCATCGTATCGCCTTACTATATTCCCCAGAAGGCTGGCGCTCAGTTCATGGAGAGTTTGTTGGACAAGGGAGTGAGAGTGATCGTAGTGACTAACTCCCTGGCATCTACCAACCATATACCGGTGCACTCTGGATATGCCCGATATCGCACGCGGTTGCTTAAAGCAGGCGCTGAGTTTTATGAAATAAAGGTTGATGCTGTTGCTGGAAAAAATTTATGGGGACATCAACCGGAAGCAGTAACGCTGCATTCAAAGGCAACCGTCATTGATGGAGAAAGTATTTTTATTGGTTCGCTAAACTTTGATCCACGGTCGATAAAAATCAATACCGAGATGGGGATTTTCATTGAATCGCCAGAAGCGGGCTCGGCGTTTCGCGATAATATTATGAAGGAGCTGGCGCGGATGGCCTGGCGGGTCGATCTGAATGAAAAAGGAAAGTTGCGTTGGACCTACCACAATGGGGACGACCACCAGGTGCTGTATAAAGAGCCTCAGACCAGCTGGTGGCGTCGCTTTCAGGTTGGCTTTTATCGGCTGCTGCCGATAGAAGGCCAGTTGTAACTATTCTCCCGCGTTGGGGCCATACAGACCTACACCCAATGTTGACGAAATGTAACCAATAGCTTTTAAGCCACGCACGCTATTGCCGGCGGGATTCAGGGGAGGGGAGAAGGTGGCGATAGCGAATTTGCCAGGCACTACGGCAACGATGCCGCCGCCCACACCGGTTTTGGCGGGCAGTCCGGCGCTATACATCCACTCTCCGGACTCGTCATAAAAACCTGCGGTGGCCATTATTGCCAACAACTCAGGCACGTGCTCCCTGTCGAGGACACGCTTACCGGTCTTGGGATTAACACCCTCGTTGGCCAACGTGGCGCCCATCATGGCCAGATCCAGCGTGTTAATGCCTATGGAGCACTGGCGGGTGTAAACACGCAAGGCCTCTTCCGGCTCACTGTAGAGGCGTCCATAGTTGAATAACAGGTTGGCAATAGCGCGATTGCCCCAGGCGGTCTCATACTCAGAGTCGTACACCTCCTCCAGAACAGTCAGGTCGCGAGCGGTGTAGTCCTCAATATTGGAAAGCACCTGCTGCCAACGGTCTTTCTCCGATGAGGCTTCCACCAGACTGACGGCAGCTATGGCACCGGCGTTTACCAGCGGGTTCACCGAACGGCCTTCGTAAATTTCCAGGGCCATCTTAGAGTTGAATGCCATACCAGTAGGTTCAACCCCAATCTTTTCGCGCACGGCTCTAGGTCCCTGTTGCTGCATGATTAACGATGCAGTAAACGGCTTAGAGACGGATTGAATCGAAAACTCATAATCCAGTTCACCTGCAGAGTAAACTTCACCGTCGCGGGTGATAATTACTACACCGAACATTTCGCTGGGTACGGTCGCTAGAATAGGAATGTAGTCGGCGTTGGCGCCACCTTTTTCATCCTTGAACTGTGCATAGGCTTCGTCGACGACGCGCTGGTAGTCAGCGGGACTAATGGGGGCCGCCACTGTAGCAACAGATGCAGTGAGCAGCGCTGCCGAAAGGTATCCCTGAATTGCTTTAACGATCATTGGTTTTTCCCTTAATGTGAACTTTTTGACAGGGATAAGCATAGTAGTCACCAGCGTACTGGGCAAGTTAGCGCTCATAAATAGTGCTGGGAGGCTGACTAAAACTCTGGCCCCACTGTGATATAGATCTGGAAGGCATCGTCTGCGTCATTCAGGGGAATACCAAGATCTATGCGAGCGAGGCCCACCGGAGAGCGCCAACGGATCCCGATCCCTGTACCCAGTTTCTCGTTGAAGTCAGCGAACTTATTGAAGGCATTACCGCCATCAAGAAATGCAGCGACACTCCAGTCTGGAAAAACTTCGTGTTCATACTCGATACTGGCGACAATCAAATGCTTGCCGCCGGTAATGGCATCGCTGGGGAACAAGGTTTCCCAGCCGTAGCCGCGGACGCTGCGAGCACCCCCGGCGCGAAACTCATAGTATTCAGGTATCTGGTTGAAATTGACACCGAGCACCGAGCGACTCTCCGCGTCGGTGTAACCCAGGTTTGAACGAAATAAAAATCGACCTCGCTCTGCTACCGGCCATATATTCCAGGACGAGAAGCGGGCCTGCCAGAAATCGATGTTGGAGCCAAGGTCTTCACTTGCGCCCAGTAGTTCGAGATTCAGGTAGTCGCCGCGACGAATATATAGCGGGTCGTCAGCGCGCTTCAGCTTAAAACTCAGTCCGGGAACCACCGCGTCAAATTCTGGCGCCAATGTTTCATAGGCTTCAGTGCCGATATTTTCGATGATTGCATTTTGGGCGGAGCCCGGGAGGTTGCCAAAAAGCACCTCGAAAATGTCATAGCTTTCTCCCACTATGCTGACCCCCGCGCTGGACTGTAGGCCAAAGTCATGAAAGTTTGAAACCGGCAGTCGCCACTGCAGGGTTGCGAGATTGGTTGCTATTCGTGTCTCTCCCCCTTCGTCCAAATCGACATCGGTAAAGTTCAGGTCTTTGCTTTCGTGGCGTAAACCAATTTCGAAGGCTTCTCCGCGCAAAGGGTTGCGTGGGATGGTGTAGCTGACGTCCCCTGCCAGTCTCTCTCGTTCTTCAGCAACTGCTGCGCCAACATTAAAATGGTGGCCGCGCTGACCCAGGTAACGACGTGTCCAGTCCAGCCCAAGGCCAAATCCTGTATCTGTGCCCCAGCCAGCGCGTCCTCGATACCGATTTGCAGGAAATGGCGTCATGCCTATTACCAAAGGCACCTGTGGATTCTCCCCTTGCATTGGCTCACCCGGTTCGATGATAACTTCGCTGAAATATCCGCTGGCGCTCAACAGGTGACGCTGCCTGGCGAGCTCAGAATGTTTGAAAGTGTTTCCAGGCTGGAGAATCAGGTAGCGCGCCAGGTAGTCGTTGGAGAACTTGTCCTGCTGTAGTTCAATATCGCCATAAACGGACCTGGGCCCAGTCTCTATTTTTAAAGTAATTCCCGCGGTGTATTTCTGTAAATCGACTTCAACCCGGTGTTCCAGGAATTGAGCATTGAGGTAGCCAAGTTCTCGCGTGTCGCTGATTAACTTGCGCTTGCCGGTTTCATACCTTCGATGGTCGAGGCGTTGGCCCTGAAGCAAGGCCAGGGATGCTGCCAGCATTTTTACATCCTCATGGTCAGCCCCCGGGCCGATAAAAGACAGGGCGATATTGTCCACTGGTATGGGCGTGCCAGCATCTACATTGTATGTGGCTTGCCAGCCATTGCCTGATTCTTCTGAGTTTTGAAGGTCTGTGGTGATGACAGGCTGGTAGTAACCGAACGGTTCCAGTGCTCGGCGTATCTCTGCTTCAGCTTTGCCGTGCATGCGGATGATATTGGCGCTGCTGAGCTCTGCATCTTTGCTACGCCGCGCAATCTCCAGTGATGCCAATGCATTGTTGCGGATGTCATCTTCAAGACCATTAAGGGTCACTTGTAGCTGCTCCGCAGCGAAACTGCTGATAGATGCAACGAGGCAGGGCCATAACGCCATACTCAAAAGGGTTGAGCGATATGCGTGGTTGCGATCAACGTTCATAGGTGAATGTCATATTCAGGTTGTTGTCCGCTTCGCCCACGTCAATTCCTGCGCCATAGCGTGGTGTGATATTGAATATCGAATTGAATTCGCTGGTGTTTTCCAATGTGTTGTAACCATAGCCGACATAAATACGTGGGCTAAGGTAGGTGCCAATACTCAACACATTGTTTCGGTCTCCGCTTGATCTTCCTGTCAGCAGGTAGGCCTGAACCTCACTGGCTTCGAGCTGAGGTCTTGAGAACAGTTCCATGGTGGGCGTGGCGATGGGCCCAGTCAGAATGATTCCTGCAGAAGATACCTGGGCGTCGCCATCAATCCAGCGAACGGCGCGAAGATTTATCACCGGCTCGGTGGCTGGCACATTGTTGAACAGTAGCTGTCCCGTGCGGATATCAAGGTCCTGGCCGAAGGAACGAAAGGTGCCGTCTTCCACCGAAATTTGGCCATTGGCGATCGGAATAAGGCTGGTTTGCTCAGGGGTGTTGGTGAAAAGCGCATTGCCGGTGATGCGACCAACGAAGCCCATTGCTTTGACGTTAACGGCATCTCCAAGTATCAGCCTGGTCTGGCTATCGATACGAAAAGGCGCACTAAGTTCCTCTCCAGCGCGATTATCGAGATTGCCATTTACAACGACCACATCAGCAGAGGGCGCAATTATCTGGTCGGGAGTAGTGACCTCCTCACCATCCTGGCTGAGCATTGCGGGGCTCAGTTCCAGCTTGGGAGTGATCTTGGCTTCAGGAATCAGCAAATCTCCGCGCAGTTGCAGGGTCTCCTGCTCCCAGTCTATTTTTAGGTTGGGAGACAGAGAAACCTGCGCGTCCCGGGTGTTGAAGGCTTCGAAATAATTGCCCTGTAGCCGCAGCGCGGCGCTAGTCTCTGCTGTGTTAATAATTCCGGATAGCGATATTTCTCCCGAGCCGGATTTCACTCCACCGGAGACTTGCAGCAGATCGGGTTGCGCGGGTTTGCTGCTAATTTGAAGCTCCGCCTGCCGCAGCTGCAGTCCGGCCACCGGGATATCCGCAGAGCCGTCTTGCAGTTCAAGCGTCCCGGTGAATCGGGGTTGATCCAGGGTGCCAGCGAAGCTAACGTCAGCGTTCATTCGTCCGGTCGCGGACTGAATGTCGGGGACCCAGGCAGCAATACTGGAAAGATCGGGAAGTGTTATCTGCAAGCTTCCGCTCAGGGCTTGTGGGTCACTGAACGGTATACGGGTCAGCGCTGGTAGCTTCAGGTTCGCATCCAGTGTGCCGTTCTCCGGTGGAATAAAGTGAAGCTCCGCCTCGGCTCCCTGTGCGTCGACCTTGAGTGTTAGCGCACCCCCTTCATGCGCCATTTGCTTGTTACCGTTCTCCAATTCAAGGTTGATGAAACCGGGGCTCACTTCAAGTTTACCTGCGGCCTGCAATGAACCATCAGCTGCGAGACTTGCTTGCACATTTCCCCCGACATCTCCGGTTGCTGTCGTTTGCAATAGCTCCAGCGGGATTTGCTTTAATTCCAAGGCAAGAGCGCTGTCGTCATTGTTCCGCCAGCTGCCTTGTGCGCACAGCCGGCCAGGGCCGCTCCGCCTGATCAGGCAACTGTCACCCAGGCTGGCCGTCTCGATGCCTATCGAAAGCGGCGTGGGGTTCGCGAGTGACCATGCACCCAGTGCAGTAGTGGTGGCGTTGAGAACTTCAATACTACCCTGCCAGCCGTCCAATGCGGCCGTGATTCCTCCTTGCAAGCGGCCGTCAATCGACTGCTCGGCAGCGACGATCGCAAGCTGCAGCTGGTGCCTGCCATTACTGCCATCCGCTTTCAGCGATAATGAGTCGGCAACGATATCGCCATCACTTAATAGTGCGTCTGTTGCTATAGCCAGTGTCAGGGCGTCTCCAGGTGCGGTTCCCGCAACCAGCGTTATGTCTACCCCAGTGGTTGAAAATGAGTCCATTGCCAGTGACCTGCCTTTGAGTCTGGCATTGACCCGTGGCGCTTCTGTACTCCCTGTGATTGTTCCTGTCCCGGTGAGCGTTCCTGCCACGCCCGCGACAAATTCTCCCGGAGATAAGGCACGCAGCTCCCAACTAAGATCTAGTGCATTGGCTGAAAGTTCGCCCTCGGCCTCGAACCTATTCTGGCCACTGCTCAGGTCCAACCGAGCCAGCTCGATAGAATCCTCTATTAATTCGCCGGCGGCTGAGACATCCAGCGGATAGCCAAATAATTCCCCGCTTAAGCGTTCGATGTCGAATCGAACGAGTAGTCCTAGTTCTGGGTCCAGTTTGCCTGACGTGTCCAGCGCAGCGGCAATGACGCCTTCCAGTTCGGGGTTTATAAAACTAGGGTTGAGTTCAGCTCCTTCTATGCGCAGTTGCCATGCGGGGACCGGATCCCAGCTCACCAGGCCTGTCGCGGCCAGTTCGCCGTCGAGTATTCTGGCGTTCACGGCGTCCAGCTTGAGTTGTTGCAAGTTGCCGCTGCCCTGTCCCTGCCATTGCCCAGCCGGGATATCTGTGCCTGCAATACTTGCCTCAAACTCTAGCTGGTAGTCGTTAAGTGGGCCTTTGAACTGCAAAGCGCCTGCAGCGCTGGTCAAGTCCGGTGCATCGGTATCTAAAGGCCAATGTAAGCCCTGCCACTGTAATTGGGTGTCCAGTGAGGGTGCGTCACTATTCAGGCCGGACACAGCGCCTTGAAGAGCCAGCGCTATGGTGTGGTTTTCTGCTTCGAGGCTGAACTGTTTCAGTTCGATGGCATCGCCGAGAAAGCGTCCGGTAATTTTGCCGGCAATAAAATCAGCGTCTGGTAATCCCGCCTCCAGTTGCGCCAGGCCTTGCACGCCCAGGTCGTAGGCAAGCGCAAAGTCGATAGCGTCGCCCCAACCGATAATGCCACCTAAGCCCAGTTCAGCTTTCAATGGAGTACCTTCCTGCCCAGTCAATGTTAACTCTACACGGGCGTCCAGCGGCATATCATTTTCCAGAGAGGTTGTGCCGCTTATGCTAACGCTGCCCTGAGATGCCTGTACCTCAAGTTGCTTAATTGTCAGTTGACTGCCCTTGAGTTCAGCATTGCCTTGCAGAGAATCTATAAGAACTTTTGACCCTGTATCCTGGGTAATCCGCACATTGGTGAGACGCACATCCGACAGGGATATATCAACGGGAAGATTCAGGCTGGAAGGGCTAAAAGACGTGCTGCCGGGGCTGGATTCTTCGGTAGTGAGGGTGACAGTCATGTTATCCAGTGCAAGCAAACTCAGAGCCAAGCTACCTTGCAACAAGGCGCCGGGTTGCCAGTCCAAGCGCACTTTATCCATCTTAATGTCAGTGCCCGGCTGGGAAATTGACACACCGGTCAATTGTAAAGGCCCGGTGATTGGGCCTTCCAGGGTTTCCCAACTGAGGGTGTCACCCATGGTCTGCCGCAGTTGCCCGGCCAGAAAGGCGGTCCCCGACTCAGAGTTGAGCAGTGTCCAGATAGCGGCGAACCCTGTCGTCGCTATTAATAGCAGCAGTGCCAGTCCGGCTACAGTCAGTTTCAGTGTTTTTGTCAAAAGTCGCTCATAGTTTTCGAGATTGCATGAAGCGGGCGGTTGCCTCTAGAGCCTATTGGAGTAAAGTTGTAAAAGCCTGATCACAATAGTAGTAAAAGGAAACAATTGATGAAACGTATAATTCTTTTTTCAACAATCGCCTTCGTTTGCATCGCGCCCACGCAGGCGGTGGATTTCAATACCGATGCTCTGAAATCCATGCAGAAAGAGGGCCATGCGATCGTTGCCGAAGCGGAGGCCCCCAGAGTTTATAAAGCATCCAATGGTCAGTGCCTTGCTTTTTCTGCCAGTGCGCTGATCCTGGCAAACTGCAACGGAAAGAAGAACCAGACGTGGTCATTGGATGAAAACAATCGTTTGCTCGCTGCTAATGGGAAGTGCGCCGGGGGGTCTCATCTTAAGGCCTGTGATAATTCAAAGCCGCAAAAGTGGAAGTATGATTCCAGTCAACGGCTGATCAACCAAGCGAAAAAATGCCTTCAACCCGAGGGAAATCCGCCCCAAAAAGGGGCCAGGGTAGTCGCCGCCAACTGCAACAAGTCTGCACGACAGGTTTGGAAGTAGCGAGGCATGAAGATATTGGTATTGTATAAGCATCATTGCTCCTGAATATGTCCGACAAGAAAATATTGCCATTTGTGGTAGCAACAACAATCGCGGGTCTTTTGTTGTTAATACCGGTAGCGCTGCTAGGCGCCGTATTCTTCGCTGCCTATGACATTATGGTCGAGTTGGCGAGAACTACTGGTCTCGATCTGCCATATAACGAATTCGTCGATGGTCTTATCATTGGCGCGGGTGCGTTGGTCTCGTTGATTATTGTCTGCTTTTTTATTGGTCTGGCGCTGCGAACCAGTATCGGTAATGCGCTTGAGAGTCGCTACGATAACTTGTTGCAAAAGTACTTGCCGGTAGTGGGCATGTTGCGCAACCTAATCATGCAGGTCGTTGGCAGTAACGAAGATGTTCTGAAATTGAAACCTGCAGAAGTGGCGCTTTACGGCAGCAATAGCCGGCAGTATGCCTTGGTCGTTGAGCAACTACCTGATGGACGTGCAGTAGTCTTTGTTCCCTCGGTGCCAGCGGCGACGCTGGGTCAGCTGCATGTTGTCTCGATGGACGACGTTACCCTGCTGGATGTTCCGGTACAGGACCTGCTCAACGCCGTTACCCAGTGGGGCGCCGGTTCATCGCTGATTTACAGGGCAAAGTCCTAGGCAATTTTATTAAAAAATAATAATCAGCTGCTGCCCTTGGTGCGGTCGCTGCTGAATCGGGAAAATCAAATGACAACGACTGTAAAAACACCCTTGGAAATGTTTTACCGATGGGAACAGGAAACACCAGGCAAGGTGTTTTTGCGCCAGCCGAAGTCCCTGGAGTGGCGAGAGTATAGTTGGAGAGAAGTGGCGGACCAGGTTCGCAGGTTGGCCAGCTTCCTGCGCAGCAAAAATTACCCGCAGGGGACCCGGATCGCTATTTGGTCGGCGAATAGCAAGGATTGGCCGATCGTTGACTTCGCTATCATGATGGCGGGTCATGTCAGCGTGCCAATTTATCCGGGTCAGGATGTGGGCTCAGCTCGCTATGTTTTTGAACACAGTGAGGCCAGAATGGTGTTTGCGGGCGCCTTTGACATGCACGATCGCCTGGCAGAGGCACTAACAGACGTGATGGAGACAGTCGCTATACTCGGCTGCCGGTGCAATACAGATACGTCTATGGAGGAGATCTTAGAGCAGTTTTTGCCGATGAAGGAATCGCCGCAACCGCCTCCCAAGAATTTGATGACGTTGGTCTATACCTCTGGCACTACTGGAAATCCTAAAGGGGTGATGCATATTCACGAAACCCCCGGTCACGTCGTTCCTAGTCTGGTCGCGTCGTTTCGTCTTAACGAGCCGGAGAGTCGACTGTTCTCTTTCCTGCCCATGGCCCATGCCGCAGAACGTATCCTTGTTGAGTTAACGGGACTCTATTCAAATACCCCCATTTCGTTTTCAGAAGGCCAGGAAACTTTTGCGGATGAAATTCGGTCGGTGCAGCCAACCTTCTTTTTTGCAGTGCCGCGGCTATGGATCAAGTTCAAGGAAAGCATTGATGGCAAGTTTAGTGTTGCACAGCAAGCCTCGATGACTCTGGAGCAGAAAAGGGAAGTGGCGTATGCCCTTGGTCTTGCCAGTGGACGCATTATCGTCACCGGCTCGGCGCCTACACCCCGTGATGTGCAAGACTGGTTTTTGGGTATGGGCATTGCGTTGCGAGACGCTTATGGCATGACTGAAAACTTTGTTCATGGTATGGGCTGGTTCAAAAATGACCAACCGATTTCAGGTTGTGTTGGCCAGCCAATGGATCCCGCTACTCAGGTTCGTGTGTCGGACCTGGGCGAAATTCAGTTCAAAAGCAAGGGCGTGATGCAAGGCTATTACCTTAACCCCGAAAAAACGGCAGAGGTATTTGACGATGGCTGGTATTGCACTGGTGACGCTGGCCGTTTCGATGACGATGGAAACCTGTGGATAACGGGCCGCCTTTCGGAGGTTTTTAAAACAACCAAGGGTAAGTTTATTGTGCCCACCCGGCTGGAAAATTTGTTTGGCCGCTCGAGATATTTGGCCCAATTTTGTGTGTACGGTCACGGCCGGGATCAACCTGCTGTGCTGGCCACTCTGTCGGAAAAAGGACATGAGCTGGAACCCGGGCAGTTAAGAGAGGAACTGTTGGCCCTGTTGGAGCAAATAAATGCGGAGGTGCCGCCCTATGAGCGTCTTTCCCATATTATCGTGACACCTGAGTGGACGATTGAGAACGGTCTGCTGACGCCAACGATGAAACTCAAACGCAATCAAATTGTAGAGGCGTTTCGAGAGCAAACGGCAGCAATGGATCAAACAGAACCAGTGTTGTTGCTGTAGCTCTTCCAGTGATCGTGAACGATTGCTCTGAAAATTAGCGAGATTGTTTATTTTGATATTCGGCGTACCGAATAGCGACTTCACCCAGCGCAATGCAAGTTAGCGAACCTATGACCACCGGCCAGTCGAAGCCGTTTCCGGGGACATACATAAAGAGAAAAATAGTCACCGCCAACAGGAAAATACAAGTGACTGTAATTAGCGCTACTACTGGCTTGCCGCCGGGCACACGAAAAGGGCGTGGACGATCCGGATCTATGATTCGTGCTCGATAAAACGCCGAAACCACACCGATATAAGGGAGCATGAACAGTACTGCACTGGCCGCGAACAGAAGCCAGAACAGGTCTTCATTGGTGCCGGCGATGGCACCGTAGGCAAGTAGCAGGGCGGTGGATGATGCGCCCATAAGAATGCTGGCCCCTGTTGGCGTGCCATATTTCGGATGTTCTATCGCGAATACATTCGGTAGTTCTCCGTCAATCGCAGACTCCGCGGCAGCTCGGTTGCAACCCATGGCCCAGGTGACCGCATTCGAAATAAAAGTGAACAGCGCAAATATGCCAAGTAGGGTTGCGATCAATACTCCCAGCTGGGAATCACCGAATAGCTTTTGCAAGGTATCTACCAGTCCTTCGACCAGATTGATGTCAGCGGAGGGAATGACGGCCAGGATGGCAAAAGTGCCAAGTACATAGCATAAAAAAATAATCACCCCTGAACTCAGAATTGAACGCGGAATATCGCGCTCCGGGTTTTTCATTTCTTCACTGGCCGAAGACATTAGCTCGAACCCCAGCATGCCGTAAATGATTGTGGAAACATATTGAGTGCCGCCGCTCCACTGGGGCTTGAAGGATTCCCAGCTGAAGTCATTGGCCAACTCAACGTCCGGCTGCAGTGCATACACGACACCACCGATGACTATTGCGATGAAGGTAATGGTTTTTAGTGTGGCACCCATATTAGGTACCCATTTGCCAATACTGAGTGACATGCAGGTAATAAAAATGACCACCCAATTAAGTGTTATCGCAATGATCAGCTGTGTCGACATTGACATGGTCGGAAAGAACATTTGCGAAAACACACCGGTGAACAGAATAAAAATCGAAGCATTCCACAGCACAGTGTTCAGCCAGTACAACCAGATGGCTCTGGTACCCCAGCGTGTGCCGAATGCATCGCGAATCCAGCTATAAATACCACCTTGCTCAGGGTAGGTAGTGCCGAGCTCAGCGGTGATTAGGCCGTAAGGGATGAAGAATATGATACCCATCAGGCCCCACCAGAATATGCTAGAGACGCCTATTGAGGCAGATGCTGCCAGCGTATCCAGCAATAAAATGGCCGACACTGTAAAAAGTGTCATATCGCGAACGCCCATGGTGCGGCGGTGTTGTACATGGGCCGTGTTATTCAAATTATTCTCCCGGCGCTGGATTGAGTCCTGAACTTGAACTGAGTAAAGGATGCATCATTGTAATGTTCGAGTATGTTGGTTCTAGGTGGTTAAAGCCATAACCTCAGAAGGTTAGTGCCAAGTCAGAGCGTGGCCATTAATTGCTACCAATGAACGTTTACCATCGCGATTGCAGATCAGAATAGTTCCACGAGCTTCGTATGACGAAGTTTAGTTACGAAAATGCTATGGTAATGTGATCAGCCAACTAGATCCTATGGAAATTATGATTTTTAAACAATTGAGCGCGTGTTTTATTCTCTGGGCCTTCCTGTGTAACACTGCAGTGGCTGCCGCTTATTTTGAGTTTAAAAATTCTATTGGCATGGGTGCCGCATACCAGTCAATAAATGCCGATTTGCGCTCTTCAGTCGGTGCTCTTCCCGAAGTCTCAGTTGATCTTGATGACTTGGGAATGGATAGAGAAGACTGGAGCTGGGCTCTGGAGGGCCGCTGGCGTTTCAAACCAAAGTGGATGTTGGTCGGGCTGGCCTATCAATTTGAGCACGACGGTGCACGCGCCATATCGAGGGACTTCAACTTCGAAGGTAAGGAATTTCAGGCTGGCACTTTTCTAAATACGGAAATCAGCATCAATACTTATATTGTTGATCTCATGTATCAAGTTTATGACAGTGAGCGGGCTGAAGTTTTAGTCGGTGGAGGTGTTCATGCAATCGATTTTGACGTCTCTATGAGCGGGGCAGCTTTTATTGGGGACCAGGAGCGACAGAGTGCTAGAGGTTCCAGTGAACTTTTGGCGCCGCTCCCTAATTTCAGGGTGCAGGGGTTTTATGCTATTAATCAGAATTGGGGAGCGGCCGTAGCTCTTGGTTGGCTTAGCGCCGATTATGATGGTTACGACGGGAGCTTTAGCTACCTTCACCCCCGAATAGCCTATGCTTTTGCCGAGCATTGGTCGATCACAGCTGGATATCAGTATGTAAAGATCGATGTCACTCATCAGGAATCAAATAACAGAGAGAGTGCATTTGATATGAATTTCAATGGGCCCACAATTTTCATGAGTTATCGGTTTTAGATTGAGCCGGGAATGTTTTTTATTTTGAGCGTTCCGGGTCGTACTATTAAGCTTTTGTACTATGCCCGCACTGGATCGCGCGTTATACCTTGAGCTATCTGCTTGCCTGCGGTCCGGGTAGGGCGTAGGCAACATAGCTTGATCCAACGGACGCGTCTAACTTGCCACCGCCCGCAGCGATCACAATAAATTGCCTCCCCATCGCCTCGTAAACGGCTGGCGTGGCAAAGCCTGCTGCAGGCAAACTATCATGCCACAGTAGCTTGCCGGTCAATTTGTCAAACGCTCTCAGCTTTTTGTCCGGCGTAGAAGCAATGAAAAGGAGACCGCCGGCCGTGACCACAGGGCCGCCGTAATTTTCTGCCCCCAACCCAGATAGACCGAGCATTTCTGCCTGCGGATAGTCACCTAGCGGAATGCGCCAGCGGATAGTGCCTGCGTTGAGGTCGAGTGCATTAAGACTGCCCCAGGGCGGTTTAGAGCCAGGCAAGTTGTCGCTGTCGCGAAGTTTCTGGAACTTTGCGCCGTAAGTTAATGTGCCCGGGTTTTCACCTGCGGGAAACTGCTCTCCTTCGGCTTCGTTGGGCTGGTACAAATAAACAATGGCTCCCAGCGAGTAGTACCAGGGTTGATGACTGAACCCCGGCATCTGGCCGCGCCCGTTGCGCACGATATCCCAAATTTCCCACGGCCAATACTTCAGATGAATGTCTTCTAGTGAAGGCACTGCGTCCCCCATGCCTTTTCTGTCTGCTCCATGGCAGTGAGCGCAGAACAGTCGATAGCCTGTCTCAGGTGACCGATCGCCTGTAGTACCGGATTCCACTGGTGTCATTTTTATCGTCCATGGAACTTCGTTAGCATTCACGTAGAGTAAACCGGTTGCCTTGTCATAAGCCTGACCACCCCATTGGGCGCCGCCATCCAGGCCGGGCTTTAGCACAATGCCGTCTTCGTTCGGCGCAGCATAGTGCTTGTTTGTCGACATGCCAGCGATCTTCTCTCCAACTGTTTCGCTGGCCTGCTTATCCAGAGTTGTGATCTCGAAATCGAGGTCGACAAATGGTGGCGGTGAAGTCGGCATTGGTTGACTGCTGGGAAGTTGTTCGCCGGGCATACCATTTCCGGCGATTGCTAGTTCCTCAATGGGAAAAAGCGGCTCTCCTGTTTCGCGATGAAACACGAATACGTGACCAGACTTGGTTGACTGGGCGACGGCTGGAATGTTTTTACCACCCCGTTGGATGGTGACAAGGTTTGGCGGAGATGGCAGATCCCGATCCCATAGATCATGCCTGACTATTTGGTAATGCCACAGCCTCTCACCTGTGCGCGCATCCAGTGCGACCAGAGAGTTAGCGAACAGATTGTCACCGGCGCGGTTGGCGCCGTAGAAGTCGTAGCCAGCCGATCCTGTAGGTACGAATACGATGCCTCGTTCTGCATCGACGGTCAGGCCAGCCCAGGCGTTAGCGCCGCCGCGTTTGTCGCGGTTCGCCTCAGGCCAGGTGTCGACGCCATATTCGCCCGCGCCGGGTATGGTTTTAAAGGTCCAGCGAAGTTGACCGCTGGGCATGTGGTAGGCACGGATATAGCCGGGTGCTGCGCTGTAGTCCTCGCTGGTTGCGAAGCCCATGATAAGTAGGTTCTCAAATAAGGTGCCAGGGGTGTTGGCGGCGACATTGGTGCTTTGAGGCTTGCGGTCGAGGCCGAGGCGAAGATCGATGCTGCCTTTGTCGCCAAAGTCTTGCACCAAATTGCCGGACACCGCGTCGATCGCATAAAGCAGGTGCTCATGGCCGACCAGTATGTATTCGGCAGTGACGCCGTTATTCAGCTTTCCCTCCCAATAGACCAAACCACGGCCGGCACCCTTGGCTGTAGCGGATCGGTTGAATGGATAGACCCACAACTCATCGCCAGAGGCAGCATTCAGCGCGAACAGATTTTTGTGGCCGTCCAGGCCGTAGAGTACGCCTTTTACAATGAGGGGGTTGGTAGGTATCAACCCAGTATGGCCCGGATCGTAGCGCCAGGCCTCCGTGAGTTGGTCAACGTTGTCTGTGGTGATCTGTGTTAGTGGACTGAACTGGTTACTGGACTGGTCGCCAAGGTAGCTGCGCCACTCGCTCTGGGCAACGATTTGCGAGCTTCGCAGCGCATTGATGCGTGTAATTGCGTCTTCATTGCTTGAACTGCCGCAGCCCCAAAGCAGCAGGGCTGCGATAAGCAATATCGTTACTAATGATTGCTGGGTTGCCAACGATTGCTGTCCTGAACCTGAGTTGATAGCCTGCACCGCATCATACCCTGCAAACTGCTTTTTGGTTCACTCCAGCTAGTTTGCTCACCAATTTTAAGCCCCTGGGAGCCCATTCGATAGTCGGGTATTTTGCACATGCCAAAGCCTTTGTTGTCCTACTTATTGCCTCACCATGCTTAAACCTATACCGTGAGGTAACTTGGACGACCGCGTTACCGGCTGTTATTCGTGGCATAGGTAAGGCCTTTTATACCCTTTGCCGCTCCAGGCGCACGTAGTCTTGGCCACGACATTGTCGTTTTTGGGCAGGCAAACAGACTGAAGATAACCGCATAATGGACTCATGTCGCAAACTCTGACCTTTCGCCGTCTCCTTGAGCCGCAAACGTTGCTGGCCATTGTGACCCTACCGGTACTTGTTTGGTACGGCAATCCCGCCGTTGCGCTATTGGTAGGTGCTGCGCTTTCACTGGTATTAAACAAGGTCGTTGTGCCCGGGGCTGGCGCCATCGGGAAACAGGCCTTGCAGATAGCTATTGTGCTCCTGGGCCTTAAATTGAATGCTGCCCAATTAGTGCAAATCAGCTCAGACTATAGCCTGCTGGTTACTGTCTACGTTGGGCTCACCATCGGTATTGGCCTGTTAATGGGGCGCTGGCTGGGCAATCAGCGCAAGTGCAGCCAATTAATCTCATCGGGCACCGCGATATGTGGCGGTACCACCATTGCCAGCTTATCTCCGGTGATCGGGGCCCGACCAGAACAGACCGGCGCAGCGCTTACCCTGGTTTTCCTGTTGAACGCCCTGGCGCTCTTTACCTTCCCTATTGTCGGCGAAGCGCTGTCGCTGACACAGGAGCAATTTGGAGTCTGGGCCGCTCTGGCCATCCACGACACCTCCTCCGTGGTCGCCACGGCAGCCATTTATGGCGATGATGCAGCCACCATTGCCACCACCGTAAAACTCGGCCGCACCCTTTGGTTAATACCTTTGCTGTTGGTATTTAGCGTTTTGGAACAGCGAGGATCGGCCAAACTAAGGTTACCCTTGTTCATCGTCGCCTTCGTGGCCACAGCTTGCCTGGGCTCGCTGATTGAGCTTCCTTCCGAAGTGGTCACTGGTGCCTCAATGATCAGTAAAAGTCTTTTGGTGGTTGCTCTTTTCTGTATCGGCACGGAGATTAATCGCTCCACGCTAAAGGAGTTGCGCGGAGCGGTGCTAATGCACGGCCTGCTTTTGTGGGCCTTGGTCGTGCCTCTGGTGTTATTATTGGTGATCCAGACCATTTAGTACTGAAAAAGCAAAAATCTTCGCATGAACCTACTTTTGGTTATAAGAGTATAGCGATTACTTCCTTTTACCTCATCCGCACATTTCGTATTATGCCCGGCATGAGCATACACAACGTCAAAATTGATCTACTAAGTGCAGCGGCTATAGGCGCGTTCGCACTCTTCGTGTTCGCCCCTATCCTGGCCTGATCGCTTCGCCTCTCAGAGCTTCTGGGGCCGCAGAAACAGCACTAACAAACCTGCCAAGAACGAGCCGCTTGCCATTATTATGGCGACGTTTTCCAGCAACATGCCTGTCGCAAACAAAAACCCCGGAATCATTGGCCCAAGCACCGCGCCACCGCGACCAATTCCCAGAACCAGGCCGGTGCCGGACCCCAGCAGTGAGGAAGGGTAAGAAACCGCAAAGAGTCCGAAGAAGCCCGAGATGGCCGCAAAGATAAACAGGCCGGTTACAAACCCGACGAGCTTCATGCTTTGCAATGTCTCGGTGAAGTAGGGAAATGCAGCCACACCTATCGCCGCTGACACCAGACAGAGGGCCATCAAGAGCCGAATCGGTAGAAATCTGGCAATAATGCTGAGACCGACTGAGCCTATGACCCCGCCCAGGCTAATAACACCCAAAACATTGGTTGCCTCTGACGAACTATAGCCCAGGTCGGTAACGATCATGGGAATCCATTTGACGAAATAATAGTAGGTTCCCACATTGCCGAGGTAGGCAAACAGTAAGATACAGGTAATGAGACCCAAGCCCGACTTAAACAAACTGGCCATACCCACTGGGTGTGCCTGGCTCGCTTCTATGGGAGGCAAACTGTCGGGTACCGAGTGACCCAGGCGTTTCATGATGGTCTGAATACGCTCCAGGGCGCCCTGCGGGCGCTTGCGTTCAAGATAGGTGATGCTTTCGGGAACCAGTAAGTACACTAACGGAATGAAACCCAGGCTTAACAGTGCTCCTAGATAGAAGGTTACGCGCCAGTCGTACTCCCTGAGCAGGGGCGCAAGGAATGTCGCGCCCAGGTAGACGCCAAAGGCAAAGCCGCCGGCTACCAGAACCACAGCCAAAGAGCGATTTTTGTCATTACAGAAGTCTGAAGAGGTCGCTGTGGCCGCAGCCAAAAGTCCGCCTATGCCTATGCCTGTGAACACGCGAGCGGCGCCGAGAACGTATAAGTTGGGTGCCATTCCTGCAACCAGCATCCCCGCTGTCAGAATAATAAGCCCAAGCAATAAAGTGGGTCTTCGACCTCGACTATCAGCGAGTGCTCCCATAATAATCGAGCCCAGGGCCATGCCCATGAGTTCGAGGGACAGCACGATCCCCAATGTCGCCTTGGATACATTCCATTCTTCGGTAATACCCGGGGCGGCAAAGGCGATAGACAGAACGTCGTAGCCATCCAGCGCAAGGATGCCAATACAGATAGCCACGACATACCATTGGCCTGCACTCATCGGTTCGTGTTGAAGGGTCTCCAAAGGCCCGGCACCTGTATTCATATTATTCTCTTTTTTTAATGAATCATTGATTGTCAAACTACAGGTCTAACCGGCGCAGCATGATGTTTATTTAGGCATGATTATAGTGTCTCACAATGATGGCGAGCATATAACTTTGCTTTATTGGCGATTCGGGCTGCGCATGCACTTGCCTGTTCTGTGCCGGGATCTATCGGCCACCCTAGTCAGCCGCGGTGCTAGTGCCAAACCGGGCTCAAGGTCGATTAGTCTAGCCGCGCTCCACCATCAACATTGATAGTCTGGCCCGTGACATAGCTGGCGTCTTGCGAGCACATGAATGAGACCACCGAGGCCAATTCAGAAACCTTGCCCTGGCGTCCCATCGGAATAAACTCTTCCAGTTGCTGCTTAAATGCGCCGTCGGGTAATTGATATAGCTCGGTTGCCCTGGCGATAGTGCCATCCATCATGTCGGTATCGTGCGACCCCGGGCTTACGCAGTTAACGCGAATGCCCGTTTTGGCGAGTTCCAGTGCCAGTTGCTGGGTGAAACCGATAACCCCGAACTTGGATGCACAGTAGGCCCCGTAATCCTGTAGGCCCACTCTGCCGGCGAGTGACGCGATCATTACGATGGCGCCGCCATTGCCGCTGTCGCGAATCAGGCGACCGCCGTACTTGCTCACCAGGAATACGCCATTCACATTGACGTCCATGGTCTGGTACCAGACATCTTCATCGGTATCGAGTATGGGCGAGGCGCCCGCATCACTGGGTACGCCGGCGTTGTTAACAATAATATCGAGGCGTCCAAAGCGAGACTTGATCGTTTCAATCATGGCCACTACCTGGTCTTTGTGGGTGACATCACACTCCAGCGCCAGGGCTTGTCTGCCCATTGCCTCAATTTCCTGTGCCAATGAATCAACGCCACGCCAACCGATTTCCTGCTCGTGGGCAGGATAAGACTCGGGCAGACGAGGTCGACCGCAAATCACGATGTCAGCGCCATCCTCTGCCAGCCGCAGCGCAATAGCGCGACCGATACCCCGATGACGGGCCGCACCTGTGATCAGTGCGACTTTACCCGACAGTCCCTGTGTGTTGCTCATGTGTTATTCCTTTTCATTGTAAGGTTGGTCAAGGCGATTTTTTAGCCGGCTGATTATTGCTATGGTGGTCAGTATAAGGCCTGTTCAGCACACATACCTATAAGGGATAAACGATGGATTTGAACTTAAACGGCAAGCGAGTCATATTATCCGGGGGCAGCCGCGGGATTGGCCTGGCGATTGCTGCACGTTTTCTGGAAGAGGGTGCGAACGTCGCTTTCTTTGCCCGGGGTGAAGCTGGTGTTCAGGCAGCACTTGAAGAGCTCGGCAGCAAAGGAGAGGTCTATGGTGACTCTGTTGACGCGGCTGATACTGAAGCTGTTCGAGCCTGGGTTTTAAAGGCAGCGCAGCAGTTGGGGGGTGTTGATATTGTGATCAACAATACCAGCGCGTCGGCGAGCATTGAATGGACTGACGAGGCCTGGCATAAGAGTTTCAATGTCGATTTGATGGCAGCGGTAACCATGAATGAAACTGCGCTGCCGTTTCTTGAAGAATCGTCAGCGGCGGCCATTCTACAGGTCGCTACCGTTACTTCCTTTGAACACCATGACATGTCTGTGTGTCCCAGTTATGGCGCGATTAAAGCGGCCGCGGTGAATTACTCAGCCCAGTTGGCCCAGAATTGGGGTGAGAAAAACATACGTGCGAATAGTGTTTCACCCGGCCCAATTTATATTGAGGGTGGGGCGTGGCATGGTATTAAGGAGCAGTATTTCGATCTCTATGAGCGCGATCGTCTTGCCCATCCATCCGGCCGTCTTGGCCGCGCTGATGAAGTGGCGAACGTTGCTGTTTTTATTTGCTCCAATGCAGCCAGTTGGATCAATGGCGAGAATGTCGTAGTGGATGGTGGTTTCACCAAGCGAGTGGGCTTTTAAGTGTTTAGCTTTAAGAGAAGATAACGATGAATAAATATGATGGTCTTAATAAGTCGATGGTCCAGCGCTTTGCGCCTCGGCCCGGGCGAAAGCCGCTGTTGCCGGCGCTTAGCAAGAAAGCACAGGTCGCGCTAATGTGTCGCATGCTGACCCGCGAGGGTTGGAACGAACATATCGCGGGCCATATTACCTATCGGCTCGATGACGGTAATATTCTCACCAACCCCTGGGAGTTGGCCTGGGAAGAGTTAACTGCCAGCGATATCGTTACCTTGAACCCCGAGGGTGAAGTGATTGACAGCGACTGGAATGTAACGCCAGCCATAGGCTTGCATCTGCAACTCCATGCGCGTCGACCAGGTCTTCACGTGGTGATTCATAATCATGCGCACTGGAGCGGCATCTGGGCTAATCTGCAACGAGTGCCACCGGTTTATGATCAGGCTGGTGCGTATTGCGGGGTAGATCTTCCGCTCTACAATGAGTACGAGGGTACCTTTGAAAACGAGGCGACTAGCTTGTCCGCAGTAGAAGCTCTGGGAGATGCAAAGTGGGCGCTGCTGGCGAACCATGGTTCATTGGTAGTCGGCAAGGATCTACGCCAGGCCCACCTGCGAGCCATCACGCTGGAATGGCGTAGTAAGCGAGCCTATGAAGTTGAGTTGGCAGGTGGCGGCGCAAAGCCGTTGAGTGATGAGGAAGTCGCAAAAGTATCTATTGCCGACGACAACGGCTTTCCCTTCTGCTGGGAAGCAATGGCGCGCCGGGAACTGCGTCTAGATCCTGGTATCGTAGATTAAGTCTGCTAATACTGCTTACGCCTGACCCAAGGAATTTATTATGACCCTTAATGTAACTCCACTCGAGCATGTGGGCGTTGAAGTCTCCGGTTTCGATATCAATGAAGCCCTGACTGAGTCGATAAAAGCGGAATTAAAATCACTGTGGTACGAGCATGCCATTCTGGTGTTTCGTGATCAGGATATTAGTCCCGAAAAGCAAATTGAATTCAGTCGCATCTTTGGTCCGCTGGAAATACATCCGCTGAAGATCAATACCAGTGACGAGCACCCGGAATTGTTTGTGCTGGAAAACGGTGGCGACAAGGACAGTTTCTTCACCGCATTTTACGAGGGTGAGGAGATTGTAGGTCGTCTGGATTGGCACATGGACCTTCACTATACCGCGCGTCCCAACCACGGGGCGCTGTTACGCGCGGTGGTGGTAGCAGAAGAAGATGGCTTAACGGGTTTTGGCGACCTGGCGAAGGCTTACGATGCTCTAGATAGCGAAACCCAGGACTTGCTTGAAAAGCTCGAGGTTGCCTACAGCTTTAGCATGCAACGACGGCATATGCGCTATGTGAATCTGGAGGGTTACGAACCAGGCCCTCATAGCCCTAAGAAACCTTCTGATGTCGGCTACCCCGACTTTGCTGATGCGGTCTACCCGGCAGTGGTTACTCACCCCGTTAGTGGACGCAAAGTACTCGAAATCGTTGAGCAATTCCTGGACCGAGTTATTACGCCTCAGCAGTTCGGGCTGTCAAATGATGAATCTATCGAATTATTGGAACGGCTGGTAACGCATACCAAAAAGCCTGAATTCACCTATTTCCACCAATGGCGCGATGGCGACATGGTGCTCTGGGATAACTGGCGGGCCATGCACTGTGCAACGGGCACAAGGCCAGGTATCAAGCGGGTGATTAACCGTACCACCATCGAAGGCGATATTACTTTGGGGCGTGTGGATTCACCTGAGTGAGAAATACAACGGTAAGGCAGGCGGCAGTTTATACGTCGATGGAAGGCGCAATGAGCGCTTAGTAGTTTGGCATTGAGTGAACTTGCTCTAGCCGTGCTCGGTCGAGAGGGCAGGGGTTAAGGAACGAAAATTGAGCAAGACGCTTCGCGAGTGGGGTCGTCTTTATCCCTTCAGCAGGTTTTGTCCCGTGGCTGCTTGTATTACGATTTCGCCGAGGACTGGCTGCCAAAATACTGTGGCAGTAAAGACAAAAAAGGCGGCTATTCGCCGCCAAGTCACACTACTTCGCCACACCTGAAAGGGTGTGCCACTCTGGTCATGACTGACCTGAGTGGCATGTGTTACTGCTAGAACATTGCCCGAAACTTGAGCCCGTAATTTCGAGGGTAGAGATAAGACGTCTGCACAACATCGTCGCTGTTGTTGTTGCCGCGAGCGAGTACCTCACTGTCTTCAATATTTTCGACAAAAAGCTCGATGCCGTAGCGCTGATCGGGTGAGTCCCAGATAAGGCGTGCATCGGTTTTTGTGTAAGAGTCCTGATCGTGTGCAGGATCTGTTGCTAGCAGGTTAGACGTATTGTACCCGTCTGAGTAATAAGTCTGGCCATACACTGTAAGCGAGCCTCTATCGCTAAGTTCAAAGCGGTAGGCTGCGCTTGCTCCTAAGGTGTACTCAGGAGACCAGGGCGTGGTTTCTCCGGACTGGTTTACAAACGGTTGTACCTGGCCTTTGTAGAGCTGATACGGGTTGGTCTGTCCGTAGGTGCCAAACTCTGAGTCGAGGTAGGCGAAGGCGCCGGTCAGGGTCAGTCCATCAATAGGCAGCCAGATCGCATCAAGCTCAATGCCCCATGCTTCAATATCGCCGCCATTGTCTGAGAACGTCAGTACGATGCCGGTATTAGGGTCGATGCGCTGCCGTTGGGTCAGTAGGTTTGTGTACTCTGTGAAGTGAACCGCGCCATTAAACTGCAGTGTGCTGTCCAGCAATACAGTGCGGAAGCCAGCTTCTATGACCTCAGATTCCTGTTCATCTGTGGTGGCGTCCGTGCTTGCGGCGCCCGAAAGGTAGCCGGTAGAAGCTGTCAGGTAGAACATTATGTCCTCGCTCAGGTCATATTCCGCTGCCGCTTTCCAAGTGATGTTATCGTATTCTCCGTCCTTGGGGCTCTCTACTGCATCAGCGGCACCGCAATTGTAGGTGAACAGGTCCTTGGCATTTTCTGGGAGAATTCGCGGTGAACTACCATCCACCCCGTCCTTTACGTTCACCACGCGGTCGCCTTCGGAAAAATTACTACCGCCACAGTCGGCGGACTTGGTTTCATCGTTGTAACGGATACCTGCGATCAGCCTGAAATCGTCGGTAAGTGAATACTCTGCCTGACTGAATACGCCCCAGTACTCAGTATCGATACGGACTGAATTGGCGAAGAATCCGTTGAGCAGCGTTTCATCCGAAACAATGTCTGTTCCCTCAAGAATTGTAAATTCGCCAAGTTCTGTTTCGATAACTGGCCTCGTTGAATCATCCCTGACCGTCTGTTGATAAATATAAAAGCTGTTGTAATCCTCGAGGTCAGAATAATATGCGCCTGCCGTCCACTGTAGAGGGCCTTCCGAATTTGACGTCAGTACGAATTCCTGCGACCAGCCTTCGGACTCTTCAAGATAACCGCCGTTAGAGTTTTGGGTTGGGCCAAAGTCGAAGTCGAAGTTGATGTCATTTTCGTACTCGTTGGCAGCGGTGGTAGAACGCAAGCTGAAGCTGCCGAAGTCGTAAGTAAAGTTAAGCGAAACTGTGTCATCTTTGAGGTCGACAGGGCGGACGTAGTCCTGGCTGATTTTCCAGGGGTCACCACCAGGTCCATTTGAGGCGGGGCCTAGCTTGCCTGAACCTCTCACTGGGTTTTCACAATTTCGCTGGGAGCCGAAGGCGTCTGTCAATCCATCTGGTGTTTCGTTGCGGCATAGAATCGTGTAGCCGAATAGTCCCGCCTCGTTTCCATCTTCCTCTACCGAGGTATAGCGGAAGATGGCCTCGGTGCGATCGTTGGGCTGCCACAGTGCCGATATGCGATAACCCTTGTCATCCTGCGCGCCGATATCAGGCCCTGCGTCATTCTCAATATAGCCATCGCTTTTGTCATACATTCCAGCAAATCGCAGTGCGAAGGTGTCAGTAACAGGCACGTTGAAGTGCGCTTCTCCCTTGATTCGATCAAATCGCTGCCGACTGAGTTCGATGCCTCCGTAGGCTTCGTCAGTTTCGGGCGCATGGGTGTAGACATTCAGAGCGCCGGCGAATGTGTTTCTGCCATACAGAGTTCCCTGCGGGCCTCGAAGAAATTCAATTGCTCGTACGTCGAAAAACGCTCGGGTTTGCTGAGAGGCTCTGGCCTGATAAACACCGTCGACAAAGGCGCCCACGATAGAGCTGTTGTCGCCAAATGTATTGGTAGAGTTGGCGCCACGAACATTAAATTTTGCATCGTTACCGGCAAAAGCATAGTTAAGGCCTGGTACAAGCAATTCAAGCCGGGATACGTCGTCGACACCGCCTAGCCTCAGTGCCTCTTCGTTAAAGGCGGAAATAGATATGCTTACGTCCTGCAGGCTCTCTTCACGCTTTTCTGCAGTTACTACAACCTCCTCAAGGGTGGCTCGCTCCTGTGCATGCAGGGACATTGACCCCAATGCTGTGGATGCAGTTAATAGGGCGATTTGCAGCGCAATGGGTTTGCGGACAGTTTTCATCATCTTGAGTGACTCCTGGGTGATATTGAGTAGCTTGCAGTGCCATGCTGTGTACATGGTCATTATTCTCCGTACAGAAAATACTTCGAATGCAATTTGTTTGTCAATACTTAGTTCAAACGAATTCTTGTGACCTTTGAGGCGTGGCAGGTCACGCTTATGCCAAAACAGCTATTTTTGACGGAACTGCTATTTTTTCTATATATTACAGATAGATATGAGCGGACAGTCAAGGCTTCTGCCGATCAATGTCTCTGGGGCATAGCATTTGATTTATTGTTTTCGAAGTCAAATATGTGTGATAAATTCCCCAAAATGTGCTCGCGAAAGGGTAAGTTGGCCCTGACCGGGTTTTATTATGCCGCTGGTGATGCTGAATGAGGGTGCTGCTATTCTTTGGCGCGCGAGCTGTGGAGCTGAAACAGGGGTGATGGAATGCCATTATCACGACGCGATTTAATTAAAGTTACCGCGGCATCCGCGCTGCTTGCAGATGGGGCAATAGGGGAGGCTGCCCCGGCACCGGGGGGCAGGGCAATATCATCAACCGACTACGCATCGAGTTGGCGTCCGCGCAATCTCGCCAGGCGACCCAATATTTTAATGGTCGTGCTGGATGATGTCGGTTTCTCTGATTTGGGGTGTTTTGGCTCTGAGATCGATACCCCTTGTATTGATAATCTCGCCAGGGGCGGGGCGAGATTCAATAACTTTCAGGTCACGGCATTGTGCGCTCCAACGCGCGCTTGTCTGATGAGTGGCCAGAATGCCCATAGGGTGGGTGTAGGTAATATCGCAGAATGGGGTAGGCCCCTGCCTGGATATCGGGGCTATATCCGTAAAGACGTAAAGCTTCTGCCGCAGATGCTGGGTGAGGCGGGTTATAACACCATTGCTGTTGGTAAGTGGCACTTGTCCATGGTGAATGACCAGGATGCCATGGGCCCTTTCGATCACTGGCCTACGGGGCGCGGTTTTCAGCATTGGTATGGGTTCCATGGTTCTGCGGTAGATCACTTCCACCCCGAACTGTTTCGAAATCACAGTCAGGTATACCCCACAAAAGGCGAAAACTACCACCTGACCAACGATCTCGTTACGCAATCGATTCGCTATCTTCAGGATCACCGCGTCGCCACGCCTGAAAAACCCTTCTTTATGTATTTGGGCCTGGGGGCCTGTCATTTCCCGTTCCATGCGCCTGATGACAAATTGAGCAAGTACCGGGGTAGGTACTCGCAAGGTTATGACAGTATGAGACTCCCGCGGTTTGAGCGACAGAAGGCGCTGGGGGTAGTTCCCGAAAATGCGCTGCTGACTCCTCGGCCTGATGAGGTTCCAGGGTGGGATCGCTTGCCCACCTCGGAACGCGCCTTCAGTGAGCGGACTATGGAAGCGTTTGCGGCAATGCTTGATCACGCTGATAGTGAAATACAGCGACTGGTAACAGCGCTGCAGCTCATGGGTGAGCTCGATAATACGATTCTGATGGTGATGTCAGACAATGGTGCCGGTGGTGGCTATCATCGGGCAGGGGCTTTGGATGTTCGGCGGATTGCATATATCGAGCCCGAAACCGTCGCAGAAAAAATGCGCGGGCTGGATCTTGTTGGTACTGAACGCAGCAGTCCCCTTTACTCAACAGGGTGGTCGCACCTTGGCAACACTCCGTTAAAGCGACGCAAAGGCGACACTTATGCCGGGGGCACGCGCTCGCCACTGATTCTGCATTGGCCAGCGGGTGAGATTCAGCTGAATGCGGTCAACAGTCAGTATCACCATGTGACTGATGTAGTCCCAACCCTATTGGAAATGGCTGGTATTGAGGCGCCACTTCCCGAGCCGTTGGACGGTACCAGTTTTGCCTATACCCTGGACGACCCGTCCCAGATTACGCGCAAGAAGACGCAGCACTACGAAACTGCTGGTGATCGTGCAATCTGGGCAAAGGGCTGGAAGGCGGTCACCGTGCATCAGTCAGGAGATCGGTTCGAGGATGATGATTGGGCGCTTTACCATGCCGAACAGGATTTTTCTGAAGCTGTAGACCTCGCTGAAAGTGAGCCAGAGAAGCTCGCTGAGTTGATTGCATTATGGGACAGGGAGGCTGCGGCAAATAACGTGCTGCCGTTAGATGATGACCTTGATGGACTTTATGCAAAGGTAGCGCCGCGAGCTCGAGCCAGTTACGAATTCTTCCCCGATCAAACTCGATTTAATCGTCTGACAGCGCCAGACATCTTCAGGCACAACTTCAATATGGAGGTGGTTCTTGAGTTGCCGGACGATCAGGTGAACGGAGTTATTCTTGCGTCGGGTGACAGCGCGGCCGGCTATGAGCTTTTCATGCAAAATGGCCACCTTCACTTTGTTTATATTTACACCCGGGAGGCAGTGCAGCGATTTGCCACTGATGACCAGTTGCAAGCAGGTACACGAAAAATCGTTATCAATGGTCAAGTCGATGGCAGGGGAAGTGGTCGGCTGTCGTTTACTGTAGATGATCGCAGCGTGGGCAGTTTGGTTCTCCCAAAGATGTGGCGTGTAGAGGCGCTCAATGCGGGTATTCGCTGTGCCGAAAACTGCGGTGCGCCAATAAGTTTTGCCTATGCAGGCAGTAGTCCCTTCGAGGGTACGTTTGAAAGAGTTCTGGTTAATCTGTCGCTATAACGATCAGTGTGCGTTAGCGAGAAAATTTGGGCGCTAAATCACCGTAGAAGCCGTGCCAACTTCTCTCGCGCAAGTAGAACTTCCAGCAAAAAAAATACTGGCAGCTAAGGTTCAAATTATTCTCCGGATCGCTTTATTTATACAGTCAGCGTAGAGCAGGGACGGGATAAAAAAAAGAGTAACGCTCGAACTGAAAGTACTTAGCATAATCACAGTCAACGCTTCTACAGGATCAGGTCATGAATGACTTTATTAACAGCCTTGCCCAATTCGATACCCCCACAATATCTAATGCCATTGAGGTTGCTCAAGGTACACGCGGTTATGAGCGCTTTACACGCGCCACGCCTGTATCTGTGATGAATGGCGCTAAAGCAATGTGTGGCTATGCCCGTACCGCGAAACTTTCCGGCGTTAAGGCTCCGACTGAAGACCCTGAGATTATCAAGGCACGCCGCCTGGACTACTTTAAATATATGGCAAAAGGTAACCAGCCTACGGTTTGTGTCATTGAAGACATAGACGCGCCCGGTTGTGTGTCCGCATGGTGGGGTGAAGTCCACACGGCCGTTCATTTGGGTTTGGGCATGTCTGGCGCGTTGACCAATGGCGTGATGCGAGACTTGGATGACCATGAGCCGGGTTTTCCTGTCGTGGCTGGTTCCATTGGTCCGAGTCATTTGTTTTGTCATATCACCGAGCTCGATATTCCTGTAACTGTTTTTGATTTGGCCATTAGCCCCGGTGAAATAGTGCATGCCGATCAACATGGTGCGGTGGTGATTCCTGAAGACGTCATGCCGGTCTTGGGCGAGGCTATCAAAACCCTGTTGACTAATGAGCAAATAATCATTGGTCCCGCTCGTGAGCCGGGTTTTGATATCTACAAATTAGAGGCGGCCTGGAAAATATTTGAAGAGGCTCGAACATGATGAAAGGGTTTGACGAACAATATTCCGACCTGCCGGACTACATTTTAAAGTGCACGGCCCAGATCTGGGAGGGCCGAGATATTGCATCGCTCGACTGGCACTATGCTGACGATATATTCATCCGAACTCCTTCAGGTTTTAGTCGCGGTAACGAGGCTGGTAAATCTAACACGATGGCGACACTGGCTGAATTTCCAGACCGGCAATTGTTTGGCGAAGACGTGATTTGGTGCGGCGATGATGAGCAGGGTTTTCTTTCCTCTCACCGTATTGTTTCAAGCGCGACCCATCGAGGTGGGGCGTTTGGTCCTGCCACAGGGAAACGCGTTGTATTCCGAACTGTCGCTGATACGTTCTGTCGTGAAAATCGTATCTGGGATGAATGGTTAATTCGCGATAACGCTGCGATTGCTGTTCAAATAGGAACAAACCCGAAAGACATGGCGCGCTCTATCATCGCAAGAGGTGATGATGGTTTTCCGTTCACACCCGAGTCTAACGTTGTCGGCTTGTATACAGGCTCTGGAAATGACAATGAGTGGGGACAGCGGCATGCTTCGATCCTGCAGCGTGTTATGAACGCAGAATTTTCTATTATTCCTCAGGAATATGATCGAGCGTGTCATTTATCGTTCCCTCGTGGTGAGGACGTTCACGGTTGGGCCGAAGCTGATAAATTTTGGGTTGGAGTGCGCAGTGCATTTCCGGCAGCAGAATTTAAAATTGAACATCAAATTGGCCGCGTGGATGACCTACTGAGCCCTCGTAGCGCTATTCGTTGGTCGCTAACCGGGTGCCATGAGGGCTGGGGTCGATTTGGCGCGCCTACTGGTGTCAATGTTCACATCATGGGCGTTAGCCACGCAGAGTTTGGCCCTAAGGGTCTGCGTAGAGAGATTACTCTTTTTGACGAAATTGAAATTTGGAAACAGATATTGCTACAAGCGCCGGCTGATTGCTGACGCCTTCACGCAAAGCCATGACACGAGTATCACGGTATTCGCTAGCCCGGTTGGTCATCTGCAGTGTAAAGTTTTGTGGACCGCATGATTGGGTGACCGAGCGCGGACATTCCTTGATACAGATTGGTGAAGTGCAGAGCTGGGGACGAAACTACGCCCCCTGATAGGTGCTACTTACTCGGTGATAAACACCATTTCTACTCGGCGATTTTTGGCTCTTGCCTCGAGGGAAGCGTCTGGTACCAGGGGCTTTTCTTCGCCCATTCCGACCACTTCCAAGCGCCCGCTGTCTACCTCATAATTGCTTTCAAGATAGAGGGCAACGGCTTTTGCCCGCCGCTGGGACAAATCCAGGTTGTAGGACTCTTCTCCTTGGTCATCGGTGTGGCCCGCAACACGCAGTTTAAGTTGTTCCAACTCCGGGCTCACTAGCGCGGCACCGAATTCATCCAGTTGGCGAATGCCATCGGCGGCCAGTTCGTCGGAGCCAAACTCGAAGTTAATGCTCTGCACGTCGAAAGATACTTCGCCTATGGCATCGTTCAGGCCCTCTTCAGCTTCGGTGCTCTCGACGACTTTGCGGATTATGCCGCGAGTGGTGTACTGCAGGTCGGGATCGCTCATGGCCAGTTGGCTGTTGCCCACCAGGTAGCTGGTTTCCGCCAAAGCCAGTTGGCTGCTGGCTGCTGCCATACGTATATCGCCCAACAGCTGGTTTGTCCCGGTCTCATCCAAGGTTACGTACCCCGGAGAGTTATTCAGCAGGGTCTCAGCACTGGCCAGCGGCGCTTGCGCTATAATGGCGAATACGGTTTCCTTGCCCTCGGGTTCAGAAGCCTGCAGGCTGCCGCTGCTGGGGAAATAACTGCCGGCCTCGGCATTGCTGCAGTCGCTGGGACGCATCAGCGAGGTGGTGCCTTGGGTGTCTATGTGAACCAGGTAGCAGTGGCCGCCCTGACCTGCGTTCAGGTGATAGCGCACCGGATCGCCCAGTGCCAGGTTCTTTTTGCCACCTTCCAGCGCCACTGATAAGTCAGCATTCCAGGTGCTGTTGAGCTCGCGCAGTTGATTGGCAGCTGAACTTGCTAATGCGCCATGACTAATGAGCAAAGCCGCGGCAGACGCCAGCAGCGTTTTACCAAAATGTTTTTGAGTGAATTGCATCGTATCTAATCCCCTTGGAGGCATACTCTGTCTCTCTCGATTATTTGAATAGTCCCTGGACTCGCTGGGCATACGATAAGCAAGCTACCACTTTTTAAGCTATGCTGGGGCAATAAAGGTGTACTTTTTGCTCAATTAGGGTGATATAGGAGTAGATCAGGTGCAAAACTGCGTCTAGCTGTATGAGGGTTTAGCGTCGTAAACGATGCGCACACGTGGCTTGAGCAGGCATCTTATATAACTAATCGAAATACGGAATTTCGAAATAATAATGAAAAATACTAAGGCAGCATTACTTCCGTTGCGCCTGCTTTCCTTAAACGGAAAGTTGACGATGCTTACTATCGGGCTGGGTGTGTGTTTATCTACCAGCGCTGGCTTGAAATACACTCCGCCAGAAGAGGGGTTGGAGAACGCAGCAGGGCAAGTCCCTATCCAGCGCCCGGCGGCAATCGAAGAAGAATTTTTAGAGGCTGAAAACATTGAGGCGCTGATGGGCTCCGCACCCGAAGCCTTTGAACGGCAGAGCCTCAGCAATAGCGCCATGCGGATGGTGCCCGACGTCAGTGATTTTGAAGAGCTAAAACTGCGTTGGGAGAAAAGCTTTGGTGGAGTCCGTCCCGACGGCTTCACCGAAGTGATCAGCCGGCGTTCCGATCTCGCTACTATCGCCGTGGGCCACAACAGTTCCGACAGCTCCGGTCGTTCCGATGCTTGGGTCGTCGCTATCGGCGACGATGGCCAATTACTCTGGGAAACTACCATTGGTGGAGCGCGCAATGATCGCGCCAATGGCGTCTACGATTTACCCGACGGCAGTCTGATTGTGGTGGGCGCTACTGTAAATGAATTCAGCGGCCGCCTAGTAGGACTGGTAGCCAAGCTCGATGAATCGGGCGAGATTTTGTGGCGCCGCGAGTTGAGCGGCAGCGATGATCTGACACTCAATACGGTAATTGCCGTTGCCGAGGATCGCCTGGTAGTGGCTGGTACCAGTGGTAAATTAGCCGGCTATGTGGCGGAGCTGGATGTCGATGGTAAGCCTGTATGGCAGCAAATGTTGAAGGATAAAGGGCCCGATATTGTTCACGCCCTGGCGCAATTGCCAAATGGCGAGATTGCCGTTGCCGGCGAACGCACCGAGCTGTTTTCCAGCGACGCCTGGCTGGTGCGTTTATCGGCTTCCGGTGAACCGGTATGGAGCGCCTCCTTCGGCGGTGCCGACGGTGATATATTTAGCGACCTACTGGCACTGACCGATGGTTCGCTAGTTGCTGTCGGTTCTACTTATACCGAAGCAGCGATGGAACAAGGCTGGATGGTGCGCGTAAATACCGACGGCGACATCGTCTGGGAGAAGAGCTTTGGCGGTATCGGCGTTGATAGTCTGTCTGGTGTTACTGTGTTGGGTGACCAGTCCCTGGTGGTGGTGGGACGCACTGATGCGGGTAACGAGCAGGCACCCAATTCCTGGGTGCTGCGGGTTAGCGATTCTGGTCAGTTGATCAAGGCCCGCGCCCTGGGTGAAGAATATGGCGACGGTCTGCTGGCCATTGCCGCTCGCTCCGATGGTAGCTTCGCTGCGGTTGGGTTTACTCAACCAGATTTTGACTCGCAGATCGACGGCTATGTTGTCTTGCTGGGCACACCCAGTAGTGCAAAGATGCGGCCCGTTTATGCGGCCGCAGATGCCCCAACCTTGTTTGTGCCGGGCGGTGGTCAGTTGCTTACCGAGCGCGCCACGGTAGAGGTGCTGGGCAATGTGATTCACAGCCGGCCGGTGCGCCAGCTTTTTGTCGACGGTCAGCAAACAGAAATTCTGCCTAACGGCGCCTTTGTGAAGCAGCTTAGCGTGCCACTGGGGCAAACCGAGATCACTGTGGACGCCGTGGACGACCGCGGCGTTATCGGCAGTACCACTATTAGAGTGGTTCGTACCGAACAGGGTCAGTTGCAGTCCGATGGCGACTTGGCGGAGCTCATGGCGGCGGTGGATTTTGGTCGCTACCATGCCCTGATCATTGGTAATAACAACTACCCGGCAGCCGATATTCCAGCGCTGCGCTCGGCGGTAAACGACGCTAGAACAGTGGCCGAAGTGCTAGAAAGCGATTACAGCTTCGATGTCAACCTGCTGGAGAATGCTACCCGTAGTCAAATTATCGCGGCACTGGATGAACAGTCGCGCTCGCTCGGCCCGCAGGATAACTTGCTGGTGTACTACGCGGGTCACGGCTATTACGACGAAGATGTCGACTTGGGATACTGGTTGCCCACCGATGCCTCTCTGGCGAGCAAAGAAGCCTGGATACGCAACAGCGCAATTACCGACGCCATCAAAGGCATGAAAGCCAAGCACGTTCTTTTGGTGGCCGACTCCTGTTTTTCTGGCACCCTGCTGCGCAACGTTGATGTAAAACGCACTGGCCGTTTTTATGAGCGTATGGCCGGGCGCAGTGCCCGCCTGGTGATGACCTCCGGCGGTATTGAACCAGTGATGGATGAGGGTGGTGACGGGCACTCGGTATTCGCCCGTAACCTCATTCGCAAGTTGCGCTCATCGGATCAGATTATCGACGGCACCAGCCTTTACCAGGCCATTCGTGAGCCAGTGGTCATGACCTCTGAACAGGTGCCACAATATAGTAATATTCGTTTTATCGACAGCGACGGTGGGGATTTCTTGTTCGTAAAGCAATCGCGATAGCGCTGACTTAGTTTTATAAGGAGACAGCTTTGATGAAGGCCGGACGTCTAGGCAAGTTTTTTCTCGCAAGTAGCATCGCCGTAGTGGCAGGCTGCGCCACCACCCAACCAGATTCTGTGCGCGTGGACTTAATGCAGACGGGCGTAAAATACGATGACGATGAGTTTGTTGCCGTTTTTACACCCAAGTCCACCACAGCCGCTCTCGACACCACCGATGGTCCTCGAGTGACCAACCTAAAACAACTCACTAATAATACCGAGCGGAGCAACCAGTATAACCGCCCGGCTTTGTCGCCGAACCAGGATGCAATGGTTTACGTGGAGTTTGCTGGCGGCAAAAGCAGTATTTATCGCCAGAGCCTGGGCTCGCCTGCCAAGTCCCCAATTTCAAGTGATGCGGGCATGAATCTCACGCCCGCGTTTACACCTAACGGTCGTTTTCTAATTTTCAGTTCGGATCGCTCTGGTGAAAGCCAGAGTCTTTGGCGTAAGCGCTCCGACGGCGCCGGTGGCATTACCCAGATTACTAGCTCCAACTCCTTCGATTGGCAGCCGGCCATCGCCTCCGACGGCGAAACTATTATTTTCCAGAGCCATCGCAAAAATAATCAAGCGGCGTCCATCTGGAGTATCAATATGAACGGGGGTCTGCTCACCCAGTTGACGGAAGGACGTTCGCCAAGTATCTCGCCCGATGGCCGGCGCATTGTGTTTGTGCGCCCCGACGCCAGTACTGGCAAGGATCAGGTGTGGAGCATGCAAGTTGATGGCTCGGGCCTCACCCAACTGAGTTCGGGCAATGCCAACGATGTGGACCCCAGTTGGCACCCCAATGGCCGCTACATCGTATTCGCATCTGACGCCATGGTGGTTCAGGGCGATGTCTTCGCCGACTATAATATTTGGATTATGCGTGCCGATGGTACCCAGCGAGAACAGCTCACGGAAAACTTTAGTCACGACGACGCTCCGGTCTTCGATCGCCGCGGCCGCACCATTGTGTTCCGTTCAAATCGCGGTGGACATTGGAATTTGTTCAGCTTTAATCCGCAACTTTAATAGCCGGTAGAACGGTTGGGGTCAGTTATGCAGAGTCGGTCATCGTATTCACGAGCAGCGGTTCTAATCTGCTCAATAGTGCCGTTGGTGGCAGTTGCTGACGTGAGTTTCGAGCGCTCGATATCAGTGCGGGCCTCCGGGCCGGTGGCCAGTTTAAGCGCGGAAACCCGGGTTAAAACCCAGGTATCCTCCGATCGCAGCCGCACTGAAGTGATTCCCTCCGATGACATGGCCGCCGACCTGTCGGTCGCAGATGTGCGGCTCATCCGCCTCGATCAGGAAATGGGTTACATACTCAAACCCGATATGCAAAGCTACAGCCAATTTACGCTCGAGGCCCTGGCGGATGAACTCGCCGGCCTGCGAAGTCAGCTAAACGCTGAGGCTGGTGGTCAGGTGTTACCGGTGGCGACGGAAAACTGCGAGTGGTCGGAGGCGCGTTTCAAAGCCAAGGAAACTAAAGAGAAAGAGCGCATTGCCGGCAAGCGGGCTACACGCCATATTTTCACTATGAGCCAGTCCTGTACCGATGAAATCAGTGGCCAGTCGTGTGATATGCAGTGGATTATGGAGCCTTGGCTAGTAAATAAGCTGCCCGGCTATGATGAAGTGAGCGGTTATTATGCCGATTTTGCCGACTATCTGGGTATGGACTACCTCATTCCCCAGATGTCCGGTGCCAGCCAAATGCTATTAGCGCTTTTTCCTAACCGTTGGGAAAGCCTGCTTGATGAATTAGAGGCTTTTAAGGGCTACCCCATGCGCACGATGATGACCATGAAAATTGGTGGCCGTGCCTGCTTCAATGGGGAAGGGGAGGCAGCTGAGGAAGATAATATGTGGGGCAATGCCGCAGACAGTGCCTCTAGCGCTGCCGTTGGCGCCACCGGCAGTGAGGCTAACAGTGCGATTAGTGATGCCACCAGCGAGGCCATGGGGGACAGTATAGGCGGCTCCATTGGTGGTTCGGCGATAGGCGCGGCGACGGGCGAGATCATCGGCGGTTTGTTTAGCAAGAAGAAAAAAACAGCAACCAAGAAGAAAAAGTCAGCCAATGGGCCAGTTACCGTGTTTCGTATTGTCACCGAGATCACCGAATGGGACGACGATCCCATTCCTGCGCAGCGGTACGATATTCCTATGGGCTGGCAGCTTCAGGAATAGCTGATCGTTTGGCGCGCACCAACTCGTAGCGCGCCCGCCAGGGGAGAAACTCCACTGCTTCAAAGCCCGCTGTTTGCAGCGCTCGGTGCATGGCTGCCCTGCTTTGGTGCCGGCCGGGAAACAGGAAGCCCCAGTAACCCGCTGGACGCGTCATAATCAGTTCGCTACCGGGCGCGGCGATTGCGCCCAGCTTTGCAAGCAAAGAGCGGTTGTCGGCAATAAACTCTGCGGCCTCCATGAATAACAGCAAATCAAATCTTTCATTTTGCATGCTGAGCCAAGTGTGTAGGTCTTGCTGTTGCAAGGTGATATCGCAAGCTTGGTAGGTGCTGTCGTTGGCAATCTGCTGTTTGAATTGAGCCAACATAGCGGCAGAAAAGTCTACTGCCAAATAGTGTGCTTTGATGCCTAACCGGGAGGCGGCTACCAGTGTGGCGCGGCCACTGCCGCAAGCCAGGTCAGCTATCCTGGTGGGGCTATCGTTGTGTCCCAATACAGTGACGGCCTCGAGAATAAGCGCATCGTAGGCGCGGTAATCGTGCCGCTGCCATTTTTGGTGGTAGCCCGCTGCGGCCCGATTATACAGCCAGCGGTTGCCCTTACACGGCAGCCAGCTGAGCTCCCCGGGGTAAATTGCCCAGACACCGGCGATCGTTGCTACCGCCACTAGTAACCACAGCATCAGTGGCCGGCGACGGTTTCGAAGTTAGCTTGAGCACAACGGGTGAGTTGCTCGCTGTTGTAGTCGAACTGGTAAATATCTTGTACCCGGTACTCTCCGTCTTCGCTCAACGGTAGAACCTCGGCGATGGTGGCCACCGTGCGTTTGCCCGCCAACCGTTGCAGTTGGACCACGATATTAATAGCCGAAGCCACCTGGGCGCGCAAAAAACGCAGTGGAATTTCTTCTCCGGAAAACAGCGCAAGCGTTTCCAGTCGACGCAAAGACTCCACCGGGGAATTGGCGTGCACAGTGGACATAGAGCCGCCGTGGCCGGTGTTCATTGCTTGTAACAAATCGAGGGCTTCGCCGCCGCGACACTCACCTACAATGATGCGATCGGGCCGCATGCGGAGGGAGGAGTGCAGCAGGTCACGAATGCTCACTGCTCCTTTGCCCTTGCGGTCGGGCGCGCGGGTTTCAAGCGAAACCACATGCTCTTGATCGAGCTGCAGTTCAGCCGCGTCTTCAATAGTGACGATACGGTCGCTGTTGGGTATCAGCGCCGATAGCGCATTAATAAAGGTCGTTTTACCGGTGCCGGTTCCACCGGAAATTACCATGTTCTGCTCGCGTTCCATGGCCCGGCGCAAAAATTCGGTGGACTCCTCGGAAATTGAACCCAGCCTCACCAGGTCGCTGAGACCAAAGCTGCTTTTACTGTGCTTGCGTATGGTCACCGATATGCCCGCTCGTGAAACCGGGGGCAACACAACGTGTACTCGGTGTCCGGCGGGTAGGCGGGCGTCGAAACGCGACACTTCATCGTGCAAGTGCACACCCACGTACTGGGCGATATTACGTACCGCGGCCATCAATTGCTCCGCATCGGTGAAGCGGTAATCACTGAGTTTAAGTTCACCATTTTGTTCGATGAAAATCTGGTCGTAGCCATTGATCATCACCTCGCGCACGGATTCGTCTGCCATAAGCCCGCTAATGGGCGCTAAAAAATAGCCCAAGGCGGCATTGAATACTCCTTCCGATATCGTATTCATAGTGCGGTGTCACCCTTGGGTACGATGTTTACCGTTACTATTTCGACCGCCAGCGGGGTTCCCGCTGCCTCGGTGAGCCACATTATTAATTGCTCGCCGGGAGAGGCCATTTCGCCAAACTCATGGTAGCGGGCCCAGTCCTCTACCAGGCCGGAGCCCTCTATTTTTGGGGGCATGAGTGGTTTTCGAGTTAGCACCAGCACAATCCACTCTTGGCCCAGAGGTTCCGACGCAGCCATGTCTAATTCATCACCTACGGTGATATTAGTGTCGGCCAATACCCCCAGTGTGGCGCCGGCCGGATTAGGGTATACCAAGGTGGCAAAATTATCGGAACTCAGGTGGATAAAAGTGATGGCTCCTTCCATAGGCGGGTTGATAGCGATGTGCAAAGGGGTATCGATTGGCAGTGTGTAGCTGCCATTGTTTAGCGTAGCCGTGGGAATGGTGGCTCGAAAATGTGGAACCTCGGCCCACTTCTCGCTGAGAAATTTCATCGCGCTAGCGCTATCGCCGAGGTAGAAACTGCGTTCCAACTCCGCCTTGATCTGCAGTTGACCGTCGGTTTTAGCGGTAAGCTGTGACAGACCCTTGGCCACCGTTAACTCCACCGGCTGATAGCCAGTTTTGCTAAAGCTGAGAATATCACCAATTTTAATCTCAGCGGTGGTGGGCGTGACGGCCTTTTGCGCTGTGCCGTTAATGCTAAAGGCGGCATCGGCTGGTGTACTGAGAAGTTCGATGTTGTAGACCTTGGGCTTTGAGGGCAGCAATAATAAGGCCCCTACAGCGGTGAGCAAGAGTACGCTAACGCCCATGGTCAGTTTGAACCACAGTGGTTTTCTGTTTTTCTCGTCGCCATCCGCTCCACTCTCTGCTTTGCGCGCCTTGACTCTGGGATCGCGGGCGGTGGGAGCACCCAGCCGCATAGCTTCGGCTTCGCGCAGGGCGTTAATTTCAGCGATAACTTTGGTGCAGTCAGCCGGTCGCTGTTCGGGATCGCGAGCAGTCAGGTTGGCGATGAACTCGCTAATCTCTCGAGATATGACCGGGTTCAGTTCACACAGCAGTGGCATGACGACATTGCTGGACACCCAGCGCTGCCAAAATGTGGCCGTGCTATCGCGTGTCGGCGCAGCGCCTTCACCGAGCTGAATCAACATGGCCTCGCGGGCGCTCTTTTCGTACTGCTGAGAACCCAAAATCAACTCAGTGGCCATCACCCCAACAGAGTAGATGTCTGAACGCACGGAGATCGTATCCGGAGCATTCAATACTTCCGGCGCAGCGTACTTGCTGCCGACGAAGGGCAGTACGTCTTCATCGCCGCTCATCGCTACACCGAAGTCTGCCACTTTCCATTCACCCTGGTGGGCGAGAATGTTGTCGGGCTTTACGTCACGGTGAATGAGGCCGGCGTCGTGTATGGCCTGCAAGCCGTCGCATACGTCCTGTAGCATTTTTAATGTTTCATCTGGTGACATGGTCGAGGCTCCCACGCGGTTCGCGAGGCTGCCTCCATCCATGTACTCCTGCACCAGGGTTGCCGCTTCATTTTCGAGCAGTACGTCGTAAACCTGCACCACGTTGCGGTGTCTGACCTTGGCCATTTTTCGAGCCTCGCGCATGAACATGTCGCGAACCTCCGGGTCCTGACGCAATTCTTCGGCGATTTCTTTTAGGGCGACATCGCGCCCTACCACGCTGTCCCAGGCGCGGTATACGGTCGCCATGCCACCTGAGCCGACATAGGTTTTATTCTCGTAGCGCTCGTTAGCCATTGTTAACTCGTTAGTTGATCGATCCCAGGCACGTGGCCCCGTAGCGATAAATCGGTGATTGAATATCTGCATCCAAACGCATGAGCACGCGGCACAAGCGTTTGACTTCGTATGTTCTCTCGTTGGCGCGCAATACCCGCAGGCGCACTAAAAGTGCCTCCGCCAAGTTCGCCCGCCGAGTCTTTTCTGCGGCACTGATTTCGGTGGGCTGGTAGGCCTCGTAAGCGGCGCTCAACTGCGGCCAGTCGTCGGGAATATCCGCGTTACGGCCTCCTTGCCAGCTGAGGTAGGCGGCAACACCGATAATGGCGACCAGGTACACTGCCAGGAGCGCACGCACAACGGGTGATGCCAGTAAGCCCGAGGAGGCCGCTTTCGTTGCGGCTGGCGCTTTCGCGTCTTTGTCCTCTTGCTTTTGCCGGCCAACCAATTGCCACTTTACTTCCAGTTGGTGGTGGCTGCCTATGGTGATCTGGGCACCGGGCTTGAGCACCGCTTCCTCTATAATCAGAGTGCCGTCTACTCGCGTTCCGTTGCCGCTGATGTTTTGCAGTATCACCTGGCCGTCGCGATCAAAGAGTGCAACATGGTTTCGCGACACCGAGCCGTCGGCGCCCGTGAGGATCAGCGCCTGCTGGTCCACCTCCGGACGCGGTTCGCGACCGATTAGTAAGTAGCCTAGGTCATATTGTTTGGTAGTCCCCTGCATGGGGCCCTGAGTAAAACGTATCTGCAGTGCTTGCATCCTAGAAGAGTCCTGAAGAAACGAGTTGAATTAGAAGGGGGCCAATGATCAGCAACAGCACTGACACCATGATCATCATATTGGGAAAAGTCATTTTTGTAGGTGCTTCCACTGCCATTTTCTCGATCTCCTGCAGCCTCCGTTCGCGAAACATTTCCGCCTGAGTTATCAGAGTGGCAACCATTGGTGCACCGGTTTCCTCGCCTCGATTAATCGCTGTGAGAATAGTTTCAAGTGACTCTAAGCCAACTCGCTGGCCCATGCCACGCAGCGCCGCGGCCTGGGTGGAACCTGAATCCATTTCCAGCAGAGTGATGCGCAACTCTTCCGCCAGAGGGTCATTCTGTAATGAAATTTCTTCCAGGCCTTCTCGCAGCGTGCCACCAGTTTCTAATACCAGGACCGATAAATCGAGGGCGTAAGGAATGCGACGATAAATCAGCCGGCTGCGCTGTGTGGCGTTGCTGTCGAGCATGGAGGGTTTAATCCACATTGCCCATAGCACCCCGCCCGCTGTGCCAAGGAGTAATCCTGAAACTGGCGACGACAGCAGACTAACGGCCAGCATGATGCTAATGCCACCTAACAAACCCTGCCATAGTCCGTCAGCGACATAGTCTTCGGCATTGCGGCCAACGCCAGCGCGCAGCAGGTTCTTCTGTGTTTGCCGAAGAAGTTTTTGTACAGAGGACATTGGCCGAACTGTCTCCAGTAAAACCGTGCGGACGAATTCGGCACCGGCTTCCACCTTGCTGACATGTGAGGCGCGTATTTTGATCCATAATTGCTCTCTGCGCTTGAGGGCATCGCGGATACTGAAACCTATAAAAAGTACTGTGCAGCTGGTGGCAATGAAAGCGGCAACCTGAGCAATAAGCAGTGTCTGATTCATAATAATTAAATGTCCAGCTCAATAAGCTTTTTCATTATGAAGTACGCGCTGATGTCCATGGCGATCGCAATAACCAGAACGATATTGCCAACCAAATTGTCGAATAACAGCATGACTTGGTCAGGCTCGATCAAATAAAGCAAGCCGCAAATGAAGAAGGGCATGAGAAACATGATTCGCGCCGATAAACGCAGACCGGCGGTTTCAGTGCGCACCCGCTCTTCGACCCGCTCTATTTCACGAGTCGACTCCGCTAAGCGGTCCATTAGTGATGCCAGGCGGCCGCCGCGTTCCAGCGAGATGCAAATAGTCTGGAATATCAGTGACAGCCGCGGCACCTGCAGCCGTTCATCGGCAGATTTAACGGCTGCTATCACCGGTTGTCCGGCGTCTATGCGTTCGCGAATCAGTGCAAATTCTTCAGATATCGGCGGGTACATGTTATCAACCACTTCAGAAAAGGCTTGCTCGATGGTCATACCGCTTTTGATACTGGCGCTAAGAGCGGTCATCACGTCGGCTGTTTGCGCCTCCAGGCGTTCACGGCGACGGCGCAGGATATTGTCCAGTAGTACTTCCGGAAGCAAGTAGATGACAATGCCAAGGAATATGCCGAATACGAGACTATTCATGAACCACAAGCCGATGAAAAAAGCGGCCAGGGTGCCCCCATACTTAAGGATCAAAAAGGTGCGTGCTTCGCTACTGGTGTAGAAAATGTTTTGCAGCTTGTCGTCGATTTCTTCTTGGTCGATGCGCCAGCGCGTTACAGCCACCGGCACGAAGCTTTGTAAACCTGCGTACACCAATGCGGTGACAGAGACGGCAATAAGTGCGTAGGCAATGATCAATCCCATGCGAATAATTCCTCCAGCGACAGGTCGCTGCTATCCAACAAGCTGTCGGCAAAGCTCGGCAGGTAGCCAGTGAAGCGCAGCTCCGAGCCGCCTTCGGGCAGACTCACAAGTTTGAAGATATCCTCCATTACGATTTCACCCTCGGTGACATCGTAGCCGACAATTTCACTGATGTGGGTAATCTTTCGTGAGCGATCTCGCTGCCGCTGTATCTGTACGATGATGTCGACGGCGGCGGCAATCTGTTGGCGGATAGCGGTTATTGGCATGTCTTCACCGGCTTCCATCACCATCACTTGCAGCCGCTGAATCATTTCTCGCGGAGAGTTAGCGTGGCCGGTGGTCAGCGAGCCGTCGTGTCCAGTGTTCATGGCCTGGAGCATGTCCAGTGCCTCGCCGCTGCGGCACTCACCCACGACTATTCGGTCGGGCCGCATGCGCAGAGAAGCACGAACCAAAGCTTTAATGGGGATTTCACCTTTACCTTCGAGATTTGCTTTGCGGGTTTCAAGATTGACCTGGTTAGGTTGTGGCAGTTGCAGTTCAGCGCTGTCCTCGATCACTACCAGGCGCTGATCGAAAGGGATTTGAGACCCGAGCACATTCAGCAGTGTGGTTTTACCTGAGCCGGTTCCCCCGGATATCACCATGTTCTTGCGTGCTACGATGCAGGCGGCGAGAAAGCGGCCAGCCTGCGGTGTCATCGAACCAAAGCCGATCAGATCCGCCAGGGTGAAGGGTTCTTCACGGAAGCGCCTGATGGTAACCGAGGTGCCGTGAATAGCCACTGGTGGAATTACAATGTGTACGCGCGAGCCGTCTTCAAGGCGGGCATCGACAATGGGGTCGGCGCGGTTGAGCGCGCGGCCAATGGGGCGAACCATCCGATTCACCGCTACGTTCAGGTCGTCTTCGCTGGGAAAGGCGCGGCCGGTTTCCTCCAGGCCGCCACCCTTTTCAATGAATATTTTATCCTTGCCCACAACCATAATCTCGGTGATGTCTGGCAGCTTCATGAGGTCTTCCAGCGGTCCCAGGCCGTAAACCAGCGAAAGGATATCGGCGCGAATAGAACCTTTGGCAATGTACTGTTTTTGCCCGGGGGATAGGGCTTGAGAGTTGCGAGCAAACACTTCGTTGAACTTGTCGCGCACATCGGCAATGCGTAAATTGTCATAACTCTCGTCGATGCCGATGTCAGCCAAACAGGTAGAGACCAACTGGTCGAAGGCAATGCGATCGGCGCTGTTTTCCCAATCAAGGGAGCCGCGGCTGCTATCCTTGAGGCGGCCTCGTACCACTGTGTTAACTGCTTCTTCTCGGGTGGACCTTAATACAATATGTTCTAGCAGTTCATCATCGATGCTGTGTACGCGTTCCAGCAGTTCGGTAAGTTTGACTTCGATTTCGCTGGCCATTTCTGCGTCTTTGGACTCCATCACCACGCCGGTGAGGTTGGCTTTTTCCAGTAAGTCAAAATGGATGATGCGTTTGAGTTCAGAAAGGTCACGCTCTTTTTCGAAGTCGCTAGCTTGTTTGGTAGGCCGCAATCCCGTTATATGCAGCACGAATCCGGGCAAGGAAATGATATCTTCGGAATGCAGCTCCATACGCTGGCCGCGGGCGACATCCTGGTCATTTACCATTACGCCGTTGAGGCCCTTGGAATGGACGTATACCTGGGGGCCTTCGGTTTCGAAGCGTGCGTGTTCGGCGGAAATATACGGTGACTCCAATACAATATCGCAGTCTGTTGATTTGCCCAGAGTCAGACTCTGATCCAGCCGGAATTCTCCAATGCGCTGGTCCTGCAAATCACGAATGTGAATCAGCACAGACACCTAGTTCTTGGCCTCCGGCTTTTTAATGATGACATTGTGACTGGGACGGTTACCTATGGAATCAAAATTGCCGGACCGAACGCCCACCTCGGGCATTCGTGAGGCGATGTCGGTGTCATCCTTGCTACGCAACAGTAGAGTGATATTGGCGTCGTAGTAGTCCTGGGCAAATATCAGCTTGGCCGCTTCCTCACTGTCTACCAGCAGTGTTACTGATCCATAGGGCTCCATATTATGACGTTCGGATGCGCGGTATTCGCTGCCCACTGCCAGAACTTCAACAGCTTGTAGAATTGGTCGCGTCGAGGCTTCAATCCGCGGCAGATCGCCAGCGGATGTAGCCCCGGGGTCCAGTGATGGGAATGTGCCCAGTACGTCGACAAGATCGCCCGGTTGAATAAAATACGACACCGAGGTTTTCTGGTCCACACCGACTGAAATAGCTTTTTTGCCGGCGGGAATGCTCGGGAGTACGCCGGGATCTATACTGGAGTCGAAGTGGCGGAAAAGCAAAATATCGCCGATCGCCACTTTTGCGCGCAACCTTGTTGTGCGCATGTAGTCGAGAAAGTTCTGATCAGGGGCCTCCTCCAAAGCGTCTGGAAACAGGCCGGCCGGCAGGGTAATTGCCTCAAGATCACCGCCCAGTATGTCGCCCACGCCTTTGGTTTTCGTGGCTTTGTAGACTGTTATCGTGTCGCCTTTCATTTCATCAATGTGCTGTTTGACGAAGAATGTCGCCCCTAAACCCGCCACTATAGCAATCACCAATAGAATTTTATTGTTCACGGCCTGCCTCGCTTATCTAAATATTCATCATGGTGACGAGCTGAAAAGCCTCGTCAATCCGGTTGAGTGTAACCACGCATAAACGCGAATCATTACGAGAGTAAACTCTTTGTGCTGATTGGGGTTTTTCGTTTCCTTGGGGAACCTCACGCCAGCCGGCATCGCCTAATAGCAACCCCATCTGATCCATTGCCCTCCCGCCACGAGTCACGGTATCAACTGCAATTGCCCAGTTGCCTAAAGTCATATTGCTTTCGCGCACACTGCCGGCCAGGGTGGGAATTTGACTGGTGTTAACGTGACTCGCGGAATCTGTTAAGTCGATTTCATTGCCATTAAAGGATAGCAAAGGTACGCGAACTTGCCCGTTGCCCAGATCGGCAACACAGTCGCGAAAAACTGTTCCTACGGTTGCTTGTTCGGCCTCCTGGTGCATCCAAAACAGTGTCGGAGGCTCATTGTTGTCACTGATTGCCGGGGTTACGTTGCACTGGGGGCAGGTGTCATGAATGTAGCGCTCCCCAGCCCGCTCGCAGGGGCCTGACACATCTATTTCACGCATGGTGAAGCCGATGTTGCTGTCGCTGTCGAAAAAGTCGCCGGTAAAGCGCGCATCACCATCGGTGATCAGCATCGACGAAGGTAGCGTGGTGCCAGCGCTGCTGTGACCGGTTTGCGGCGCCAGGCCCGCAATCGTGAAGGGGCGGTCTGGCTGGAAATAGGGTAATTGGCTACTGATGTAGAAAAACAGCACGATGATAAGCACCGAGCTCAGTAGCTTCATGGCAATGGTCCAAAAGCGCGCTAACATTTGTTGCTGCCTGTGGGTAGTCCGCCAAACGGTGCGAGCAAAATATTGCTGCCACTGGTGAGCTTATCCAGTATACCGATGCTGATGCCCTCGCCGGCGAAAGGGTCGAAATTGGTATTTTTCATTTCACAGTAGGTATAGGCGGTGCCACCTATGGTCAAGGGTACCGTGATGTCGCTGGCCTCAAACAGCCCATAAGGTGCTTTTCGGGAAACCGAGACCTCTAATCTGGAATTGCCGGACAGGCCGGAAATCAGCCCACCCATAAAGGACATTAAATCGTCATTGCCGGAGCTGATTTCGCTGGTCACTGAAATATCGGTAACGTTGAGAGAGACGGCATTCTCCTCGGCTGGGAATACCTGGCTGCCCACCTGGTTGGCCAGGCTCTGTGCATCGCCCTGAACATTTTCACCTTTGGTTTTTTTCTTCATCACTTCATGGCCAGCCAGGCGAGTGGTAACTTGTGCAGCCTGAAGACGGATGCCGGCGTAGCCCATGGTGAACAGCAGCATCCAGATCGGTACGATCAAAAACACAAACAACATCAGGGTTTCCAGCGCGGCTGAGCCCCGTTGTCGCTGCCTTGTCGCAATATTAGTGATTGTTAACACTACCCAGAATTCCTTCGGCTATGCCGGCTTCGCTGCCCGGTAGGGATAACCCCTGGTCGCTGCTCAGTGCCGACTCGAGTAAGTTCGAGTGTTCCAGACGCGCTCGCCAATCCTGAGTGAACATGTCTTCAGATAATTTATTGTACACCTGAGCCTGGGCATAGGCCGTTACCCGGGCGGGAGGTTCGTTGAACAAATTGCTCCAAAATGGGGGGTGTATGTCGGTATAGACCATGGCAATGTAGCGCATGCGGTTCTCAGGGTTGTCACCTTTGTCGATTAACAGTGGTTGTATCCGATTGCGGCAGCTTTCGGAGTCAGCGCTGTCATTGCTGTTGCTCGCTTCGGTGCTGGCGCTGCCGTTCGTTTGGTCCTGGACATACTCCTCGAGGTCATCACCCTCGAGTACTTTCTCGCCTGAGCTGCTAAGCGCCCACACGTAAATGGTGTAGCGATAGCGGGTAATTTCCTCGTCGTTTTCGATGAAGATGCCACTTTCTCTGGTTTCACTCAGAAAATAAATTCCGGTGCGCTCGGCGTCCAGACCGCTGGGATTGCGGGAGTGGGTCCCGCTGTAACGAGTAAATTTGGGATGGCTGTTTAGCCAACGGCACTGCCCAAAGCTTGAACCGCAAATTTGGCTCGTGCCCGCCTCGTTCAGCAGCGGGTAACCGCTGCCAGAATTACCTTCCGTGCAAGCGGCATTGACTTGCAATAAAGGCGATTCGGTTACCAGTGCTTGATAGCCGGGCCCTCGAGACAGTTCGGGTTGGGGTTCAGCGGCTGGCACGTCTTCGCCATACTGACCGAGATCACCAAACTTGTCCTGCTCCTCTTGTGAGAGGCCGCCGCTTGAGCTGTTGTCATTGAGGGAAGTCCAGGCCACGAAATCGTCAGCATCCCAGTCTCCCGCTGTAACCCAGTTGGTGCGTGAAAAAAATAAACGCCAGGTGGCGCTAGCGTTGTATTTGCGGCAGGTCGGCAGGTCGTAAAATTGGGTTTTAGATTTGTTATCTTCCGCTTGAGCGTCGGGTGTACATCCCAACTGCGCCATGTAAAAACTGTAGAAACCATAGAAAATAGGGTGGGGTAATAAATTGAAAAAGGGAATAAAGACGATGTCCCAAATTTTTTTACCGAGTCGCACTGGTCCCTGATTGTTGTCATAGCCCTCCATTACATAGCCTGGGCCGCCGTCATTCATAGCGGAGCAAAAATCTGATGTCTCGTAGCCGTCAGATGTGACTGGTAGCTGCAGCGCGGTGGTGGGTGAGCCGGTGATGAGTCCGCCGTTCAAAGCCACCCCAAAAGATGCTCCGTTCTCACTGGCGATGGCTACAGCACTGACGGTGGCAATGCTGGGAAAGGTCTGACGAACGCCTTCGGCTGCACTTTGCAGGCCCTCCATAATCGTCCAGGCAGCTTTTTTACAGGCGGTGATAGTAGCGATTTTCTCTATAACGCTTTCCATCACTTTAATGACGTTTTTTTGTACGGTCACAATGGTCGCCATCACCGCGCAAAATGGCCCCACAAAGGGCACCGCGCTGCAGGCCTGAAAAGCAGTTTCCTGTACTTCGGCAACTGTCACTACGATGGGCAGAGTTTTGTTGAGCGAGTTAACCAGTACGGTCATGCTCAGGATTTTACTGTTGAGAACATTGATCATGGAGATCATATTCAAGCCGCGAGCCTGCCAAGTGGCGGCCGAGAGCGCTGTTACATCGGCAACTTCTTGCACACGCATTCTCTCGCGCACTATGTCGTTGCTGTTCATCACCATTGCCAATAAGGCCACGAAGCACACCGCAGCAGCCACCGCCAGGAAAGATACCTGGGCACTGTCGTCGTAATGCAGCCGGTCGAGAGCACTAGCCATCAGTAGGCCACCAGCTGAGGCCAGGTGGGCGTCACCACGGTGCTGCGTAAGGTCAACGTAGGCTCAGTAATGCCACTGGTTAGTTCGCTGCCGCCAAAGGCTATATACATCATGCGCCCAGCGTAGGGCACGTGCAGCCAAAAATCATACTCCACTGTAACGCTTAAAGTGTCGCTGGAGGAGAGATCATAGGGACCGTTGGCGGTGTTGCCATCTGCCAGGTTGCCGCGAGAATCTCTGCCGTTAATTAACACACGAGTGGCGGCTTGCGCATACAAGGCTTTCACTGCGGCCCTGCGCAATCTCGAGCCGCTCAGTATCATGCCGGGGCGGTGAATGGTGAGAGCGCCAATTTGCCCGGGCAGGCTGCCGAAGTCGATGCTGTCAAAGTTCGGCGCCGGGCCGTCTCCCAGCATTCCATGGGCTTGAGTGGACAAATACGCTTTGCCAGCCGACTCTGCGCTGCCAGGTGAAATGGCCAGGGTGCCGGGAATCGCTGCGCGCTCTATGCGCTGCCACTTCTCAGCTTCGGGTTCGTTGCGATTGAGCAGTACACCCTCAGCCTCGTTGTCCAGTTCCGTGAAAGCCACTGTGCTGGCGCTGCGGGCGGCAGCGTAGGCCGCGTAACCGACGTGAACCTGTGCGTTTACCATAAAGGCCAGTTGCCATACTGCAAGCACGAGCACAAGCAGGGGAAAGAAAACCAGCAAAAATTCAAGCGAGGCAGAGGCTTGTTCATCGCGCCTGAATGCTCGCAGGCGGTCGAAGGTGCCCCGTCGAAGCGGTAGTAGCAGCATTAGCATCAGGGATAACAATATTGCAAGCCCCAGGCTTAGCTGCCCGTAAAGAAGCCAGTGGTCCAAGTAATTTTGGATGCTGGCGCTGGTCACTCCGTTGGCGAGTCCCATTTCCATGACTGAATACTCAGCCGCTACCCATCAGGGTTGGCGGCACAACAATCAAGCAGCTGCCAATCGCTATGGCGACGCCAAAGGGAAATGAGTCCCGGTGCGCCGGTGGCGGTTGCGGCGCCTGGGAAAGAATGCCTGCACGATACCCTAGCGCACTCCACGCATACTGCACCAAGCCCCAAAGTCGTCCCTGCCAGATTAGAATCAGCGCCGCGCACAAACCCCCAACCATAATCGAGGCAAGCAGAGCATTGAGTGCGTTGGGGAAGCCGACTATGGCACCTACTGCGGCCATTAGCTTGACGTCTCCGCCGCCCAAAGAGCCGCTGAGAAAGATTAGGAACAGAGGGGTTCCTGCGGCGAAAGTGCCAATGAGGTGATTGCCCAACCCCGTCCAGCCCCAGCTCAGCGCAGCCAGACATAGGCCCAGCACTAACGCGGGGTAGGTGAGGTAATTGGGAATGCGATGGCGAGTAAAATCCATCACCGTTGCCGGGACCAGCAGTGCCAGCAGCAGATAAAGTTGTGCTTCGGTAGCGTAGCTATACATGCCGAAGAGTAATGCCGTTGCCTTTTTTGTGTTTAGCGCATTGTTTACTCCAATTCTACGCCCATTACCTCACTCCATTTGCCTTGCGCTGCTGTGTAAATTTCTTGTCCGAAGACAGAAATAAGGATAATCAGCGGGATAAGCACTAGCGCCAGAAGTAGCAGGCGTCCCAGGTTTTCATTATCTCCGCGCGTGTCTACATGCAATTGCATCAGTTTGATACGTGCGAGTTGAATAAACTTCATAGTATGTCTCCATTCCTTATTATCAGTGACTTCAATGGCCACCTGGTTTTTTTAAAAAAACGGTGAAGTGATAAAAATCTGCCCAAACGTAACATACTCGCGAATGACATCTTCCAACAACCACGCCGCACCGATCATGGGGAGTACACCGAAAGTCAAAATCATTAACACTTCCATAGCTTGCTCCCCGCTATCGTCGCGGTGCAATCGTCGCCATACGGTATTTTGAGTAGATGCCACCATCCTGTCACCTGAGTTATCGCTTGCGGGTACCCGGCCGTAACGTTATTAACGGCCGATCGCTCGGTGTGATGCATGCCAAAGCCTTCCTTAGCTAGAACTAGCATTGTAAAGCTATGTATCTACCCCTATGTATAGACAAAATTGCTCCTAGTAGCAAGCGCCCTCTGCTGAACCTTGCAGCCGTCGGGGCGGGAATAAACGGTTACAGCGGCGACGATTTGTCGAAAAGAAGCATGGCAGCGGCGTTCGGTTGCTTTAAGCACGGGGGAAGGCGCGTCACACTACCGTTGCCAATAGGAGCACATCGACAATTTTTATGGGCGTGATTCAATAGTTGGACATTGGGATCTATCATTCGCTTCGTATCGTATACTTGAGTGACTTGATTCAACAGAGAAATGAAAGCAATGCGCGTACTTATCGTCCTGACCTCTCACGATCAACTGGGTGATAGCGGAGAGAAAACCGGCTTTTGGTTGGAGGAATTTGCCGCCCCTTACTATCGGTTGTTGGACGCCGGGACAGATTTGACACTCGCGTCTCCGGCCGGTGGACAGCCTCCGCTAGACCCGAAAAGCAGGCAACCTGATGCCCAAACCGATGCTACAAGAAGATTTGATGCTGATTCAGGCGCCCAGGCGCAACTTGCTAATACTCTGCGGTTGGTTGAGGTGAGCGCAGACAACTTCGATGGCGTCTTTTATCCGGGTGGTCACGGGCCGCTCTGGGACCTAGCGGTCGATAGCGATTCAGTTGCACTGATAGAAAGATTTATGCAGCAAGGCAAACCCGTTGCGGCAGTTTGCCATGCACCCGCGGTGTTAGTTAATGCCAGCGCTGCAGACGGCGGCGCACTGGTTAAAGGACTTAATGTCACTGGCTTTAGTAACAGTGAAGAAGCCGCGGTCGGTCTGACCGAGATTGTGCCGTTCCTGCTCGAAGATCGCCTTCAAGCTCTGGGTGCACATTACACCGCGGGGGAGGACTGGCACCCCCACGCAGTTGTCGATGGTTTGCTTATTACCGGGCAGAACCCGGGTTCATCGGAGATTACGGCCGATCATTTGCTTGCGGCGCTCAATGGAAAGTAAGCTGTATCCGCGAAGCTAAGGCCTGTTAGAGGAGGCGTTATGTACAGGATGATATACAGAAGCCGAAGTGTTGAGCCTCTGAACTGGGAGATCGTGCGCAGCATCACCAGCAAAAGCGAGGTTTACAATGAAGGCGTAGGTTTGACCGGTGTGCTGTTAGCGAGCCGAACCCACTTTATGCAAGCGATTGAAGGTAATTTCGAAGATGTGAATGCGACTTTCCGGCGCATCTGTCGTGATGAAAGACACACGGAGATAAGCATTGTCGCTTTTAGTGTTATCGATGCGCGACTGTTTGGCGGCTGGGGCATGCGTGGAATTGGCGCCTTCGATTTTAATCAAAAAATAGAAAAAGAACTGAAGGACAAATACGGAGAGGAGGAGGGTGGCATTCACTTTCCCCTCGAAGAGTGGCAAGCGCTGGCGATGATCAACGATATAAAAATGATGCGCGACCTGCCGGCGTGGAAAAAGTAACCAGCTAAAGCTAATGCCTGAACCAATGCTCTAGCCACCACGTGTGGTTGACGCAGAAATTTCAGGCTGCGCGCGGGGTGTAGTTCCTAATGGAAACCACTCAGGTTCGTAGCTTTCGCTCAACGCAGACCAATAGCTCAGATCTGTGTCTAGAACTGTAGCCTTGGCTTCCTCGTTGGTTTGAGTGTCTACTTAGGCGCCTGCAACGTGAACAAGCGGCGGCTGATTCTTCTGATGCACGATCGTTAGTCCTCTCGCTTCAGAAATAATAGCCATCCGGCAATGGTGACAATAATTTTTAGGCTGCGGCTTTCCATGATACTTGCTCCTTCCGATTTCTGATGGAGGAGCATGATAGGCGTCGCGCCGTGTTCAGGCGATTGTAGGAATTTTCATTCTCAGTTGGCAGGATTTTTCAGCCGCCTGCCCGCAGGCGCTGGGTGACGGAGACTTCAATGTCGCCATAGGCACGCTTCACATTGTATTTCTTTTGCCTTGGCGTCTCAGTTGCCAACCACCTGCGCTGATAATAGTGAGCATAAGAAAAAACAAAAACACTTTAGGCAACGTCGGTACGGTCTCAATCTTTTCAAAGAAACCGATGATCAAGGTATCCAGGTTATTGCCCGGTGTGGGGTCGGCCCCGTTGATTCCGTTGTCATTGGTTTCAACCACGTTAATCACACGACCGGATTCGTTTTTCTCCACAACAACCACAGCGAAGGTCGCCCGTCCGCTAGCGCCGGCTGCGAAGTCGCCGATATTCAGGCGACAAACGGTGCCAGCAGAGGCGCCGTCTGGGCAACTCCAATCTGAACTGTCGTCAGCCGAGTACTCGGTACCTATTGGAACAATCTCACGAATCACTACACCGGTGGCGTCCTGGTTGCCTTCTTGCCGATAGTTGATGGTATAGATAACGGTATCATCCACTTTTACCGAAGCCGCGGTGCTGCTCTTGGTCACCACTAAATCGGGTGTGGCTATCAGTGGTGTAATATCGCTGTCTTCTTTGGTTATGGGGCCGACCAGGCTGCCACCGTCGTCCTCAAGAACAACGGTATTGGTGATCAATTCCACACCGGAAGCGGCAGGGAAATCCGCGGTCAATCCGAACAATGCTGCTGATGCGGAGCGTGCTTGCACCGTGCCCACGACAATCTTACAGGCTGAGCCCGCCAGATTACTGTCACAGACCCAGCCTGGCGAGCTTAGCCCGCGATTGAATGTGGTGTACTCGGGTATGGTCTCCGAGAGGACTACTCCAGATGCCGCACGGTCGCCAGTGTTGGCGAAGGCAATACCGTATCGGTACCCCTGTCCCGGTATCACCGTAATTCGGCCGTCAGTTTTACCCACAATGAGGTTGGGAACGGCTTGAAGGAAGTCGATATCAATATCACTGTCTACAGAGGGCTTAGAGCTGACTCCACCAAACTCAATGCCATCCTCTTCGAGGAACACCTCATTGGTGATGCTGGGAATCTGGGCGGGCACCCCGGGGTCAATAGTGACAGCAAACTTTACTATTCCAGCGTCCCCGCCGGCGAGTTCCGCAGGACCTATGGTACAGACGCCTCCCGCGTTGACGGAACTGCAAGTCCAGGCTGCATTGGATAGAGAAGGTTCAAAGGTGGTGTTGTCGGGCACGACCTCGGTCAGCAGGACTCCCGTGGCGTTTTGATCGCCAATGTTGCCATAAGTCACCGTGTAAACCAGGGTATCACCCGGCATTACCCGGAACAGTCCGTCGGATTTATTGACCTTCATTACTGGATCGGCTGTGATGGGCACGACCGTTGGGTCATCAATGCCGGCGGTGGCTGGATCGTCAGACAGTATATCGGGCAGCTCAGCTGAGATTGCCAGAGCCTGGTTGACCAGCTGCTGAGGGGCTATTGCTCCAGCGGGGTAGGGCAGAGGCACTAGCACGTTATAGGTAACCACGATGTCCGCGCCAGCTGCGATGCTAGGCGCAGAAATTTCTATTTCCTTGTCACCGCTGGTATTGCCTTTGAGGACTGTACCTACGGATGTAGTTACGGTGCCTACCTGAAACTCGCCGATAGCATCCGGTGTATCGGTAATGAAAATACCCGTCGCTGGCGCATCACCGGTGTTCTGTAAGGTTATGGTGTAAGTCAGAACGTCACCCGGTGTCGCCGGGTTTGAACCGGATGACGATTCCCAGGCCTTCAGCAGGTCCAGCGCTGGCAGCAAGAGGGTATCTGAGGCTTGTGCAGAGTAAATGCGCGCGGCAGCATCGCCACCGGGCAATGAACTACCCATCAACACGGCCGTATTGGGAATGGTGGTCACGCCAGCCTGCCCATTGTTTTGCAGCGTCATGGTGAAAATTGCCGTCGCTGTTTCCCCTGGCGACAGAATCTCGTTGGGTGGTGGGGAGGTTGTCGGTGCCTCGGGCTCTATTGAAACAGTGATAATTTCCCCGCTGGTGGATTCCTTGAGCACAAACCCCGCGGGTATGCTGACGGCTGTCGCGCTGCCGGCTACCCAGATACTGGTATCGAACTCATCCGTTATGCGCACGCCATAGGCAGGGCCGGTTCCTGAGTTGCCAACCGTCAGTTCGATAGTGGCCACGGCATCTACTAGTGAATTAAAAGCCTTGTCCAGCGTAAGTTCGGACTCAACAATTTCTACTGTGGTTTCTGTTCGTACGGTCTCAAGTATGTTGCCCACCCCGCGAAACTGTAGCTCAGCTTCATTCAATAAAAGGTCGCCGGTTGCGTTCGCTGCTACATCGGGTGCGCGTAGTTGAAGTCTGTAAACGACAGTGTCATTCAGCCCGGTGTCCAGGTTGGCAGTGTTGGTTACGTCGCCCAGATCGATGGTGATTGTGTTACCCGAAATGACGGGGACGGCAGGGCTGCCAATAATGATGTTGTCGCCGAGGAAGAACAAGTCGCCCCCAATCAACTCCAGTTTGCCGTCGCTATCACTTTGGAAAGTATCGATTACCTTGACCGCAGGTGTTGTACCTTCGGCGAACCTGAGGGCTACCGAGTACTCAACGTGTTCGGCAATGTTCACATCTGGAATATCGGAATCCCCTTGCGAAACCCCTGTTTGTGGCAGTGAAGTAGAGATTACATTCTTACTGATAGTCGCCCGATCGAATGCCAGCAGAATTGCCCGTGCTTCTTGCGAGTAGAATCGTGAGTCCGGGGAGCCAGGTGCCGACTCCCAGATGAGTTGAGCCTGGTTTTGAAACGCCCCCTGGGTTGGAAGCGTGTTGCTCATTTTCACATCAAACTCAATAGAGCATTGGTCATTGGCAAGTGTGAGCCTGTCAATATTCAAGACCAGCTGCCCCGAGCTACCGGGAGCAGGTGCCTGATCCAGTACCAGACCGGGGCAGGTGGTATCCAGAGTTGTATCATCAACCCATTCCATTTCTGGGCTCAGTGTGTCAACGATGACCAGATTGCGGGCGGTGGCGGTGGAGCTGGCCCGGTGCTGAATAATTAGTTTAAACCGCTCTATCACGCCAGCCTTTGTCGATTTCTCAATATTGCCGTTAGAGGTGAGCTTCTGCAGCTGCAGGCTTGGCTCAACGATGTCAAATTGTGCAGTTGATGTGAGGGTCGCCGCTGATGAAATAAGCCTGCCAACGTTGATGAGATTTTTGTCTTGTCCCGGCGCTCCGGAATTTAGTGGGTCGTCTAGAACTCGCGCTACTAACTCCACAACGTACTGGTCGGCTGCATCGGGTTCATCCCGCGAATCGGGCGTATTCGTTACCGTACGGAGCATCCAGTTGAGGCAATTGGAAGCTTTGGGAGTACACGCGGTTGCGGGTTCGCCAAATTTAGATGCGCCGCTGACAAAGAGGTCCTGACCTACTGAGACGATCCGTGAGCTTACGAACTCCAGGGCAACATCGTTAGTCGGTAAAAGGTCCTCTAATTTGGCATCAAGCGTGGTGCCGTCCGGGAAGGTGGTGACAAGGGTGAAGGTGGCTTCCTCCCCGATGGTTAATTTGTTGGTCGGCAAATCGCTCTTGAAAGGTGTGTGTGATTGGCTGGTGTCTGTCACCGCTTTATCCAATCCCGGTAGGCTGACGACCGCTTCCCATTTGTCACTGAGGTTGTAACGGCGATTGTCGACGTCGTTAGGTTGTTCGCTACTGTTAAGGCTGTCCCAGCGGATCTCGCCCTTGTTCACAATAGTGTCGCCGGTGATCGCTGCTACGCTGACCGTGGCGGAAAAATCAATTTCACAGGTGGCCCCTAGCGGGAAGTTGTCCCAGGCGGCTCGAATCGTTACCAAGCCAATGACCTCGGGTCCCAAGTTTGGTTGGGTTGAACATGCATCGCCCACCTTTAAGGAGTTGGGCACCAGGCTGAGTTCTGCGGGAATAGTGTCCAGAAAATTCAAGTCCTGTGCATCGGTGCGCGAGCCATTGGCGTGGCTGATGATGACGCGGTAATCAATTGCGTCTCCAGCGTCGACTCGACTGGTGCTGCCGAACTTTTCGATGGCCAATACTGGCTCCACCAATTCAAGAGGGTAGTCATCCGCTGCCGATGTGTCGGGCAAGAAACGCACCACGGCGGAATTGGAATCAAGACGCTCGTTAAAGTTTTCTCGCCGGTCCAGCACCTTAGCGGTGACGCGCACTTTTATTCGATCATCATCATCTATTATTGGTGGATCGAGTATGTGTATCACCCGCCCGTAATCCAGCTCGCCGGTATCGGCCACACCGTCGCCATTGCCATCAGTTATGAATTTATCAGGAGGAAAAATTCCGGGTGTGAGGTCGGCGCCCAGGGAAATGTGCTCGATATCGATTAACTCCAGCAGCATTTCAGTTCTGGGCAGAAGGTCGGATACCTTCAGGTCCAGCGTCGGCGCCAGGGGTAGGGTGACATCGAGGTCAAAAGTGACAATCTCGCCTATCGTCAGTGCCTCGGTGCCCAGCGGTACGCCTGCGTTGTTGTCAGTGTGGCTTTGGCTGCTGCCCTCTACAGTTTTGGCAATGCCAACATCGTAGATGCGAAAAATGTCACAGGCCTGGGTGTTATAGGTATTGGCGCTACCGCCGATGTCCGCTGAATCTCCAGTGCGCTCGGCGGCAATGGTGCTGGTGGGTGGCGTGGGCAGAGGTTGGTCAAACTGTGAAAGACTTTGCCAGAAAGTGAGTGCGCAGTTATTGAACTGCGCACCAGCTGGTACTTGCGGTATCAGGAACCGTGTCTGAAAGCTGATCTGGCAGACCCCGTCTTTCATTGCGAAGTTATCCCACTCAATTGTGAGCGTGTCAGACAGCGCAGTGGTTACCTGGATATTGTCCGGGGGAGCGCAGTCCCCGCTAACGACTACCCCTGCCTCTCCGTTAAGAATCCCCATGTCATTGGGGAGAGGATCAATCAGGGTGAGGTCGAAGGCGTCTGCGGTAGAGGCGCCACTGTGTTCAAAGGTAATCGTTACCATTGGCTCAGTGGTATTGTCGCCAATGTCGGGGGTAAAATTTTTGGTGAGACGGATATTGGGTTCGACGACAATGACCCGATTGGCCTTCGCCTGCACATTCTGGCGGCTCTCTCCATCCGGCTCCCAATACCAGCGGGCCCGATTGCGCAGCGATGTGCTGTTCACATTTAAAGTGGAATTGAGCACTCTCGCCTGGTAGTCAATGATGATGACTTCCGGGCTATCGTTACTATCGTTGCTGTTGGTGATGTTGCCGAAACCATCATCTTTTTCACCAGGGCCAAAAACGCGTAAACGGTCATTCGCTTCAAGGCCACCACCTGATGCCAGGATGCCTTCGTTGGCAGCAATCGCCACGTCGCTGGTAACGCCGGCGGGAAGGGTAATGTCGACCGACTCAATGTGAGCGAGACCTGGATCAAGTAAATCCTCGAAGCGCACGTTGGGCGATAAACCTTCAGGCACAGTGACTTCAACGCGATAGGTAAGCAGTTCGCCAACGTGAATTTTGGATACGTCGCCGCTGTATCCCGGGGTGCTATCAATAACTTTTTTACTGATCTGTGGAGCGGCTATGGTGACGGTTGCATCATCGATCACCGGAGAGAAGGGCGTATCACCTGGATCGCTGGTGGATGTCCACGTGGCAGCCGCTACATTGGTCACTACTTGTAGGGGAAATACTGATCCGGCCAGTGTGCATTGGACATTGACGATCGCCGTATCTGTGCCGAAAGGAAATCCGCCACCAGCTGGATTTTCGTCATTTGCAGAAAGGGGGTTATTCAGGACCAGGCCGGTTTGCAGGTTGCCGGTGAATCCCAGATTGGCGCCGGTCCCATCAACCACGACAATACTATTTTGCTGACAGTTCAGGCCCGTCACATCTGGGTCGGAGATGGTGACATTATAGGCGGCCTGGGTGCCTATGTTTTCTACTGTAATTTCGTATTCGACCGTATCCCGGGCGTCTGCATTCAAGCCAATGGAGTCAGCGGGAGCTTCTATTGGACTCGGTTCGATGGAAGCGTTTGCGTTATTGATCGAGACTACGCCCTTGGTCAATATCAGCTCGGGCGCTCCAACAGTAATTCCCGCCGCATCCTGATTATTGATGGTTCGGCCATCGGTGGTTGTGTAGCTCGATTGCATCAGGTTGGTCAGGAATAATTCATCGGCAAAAGGCTCTGTGGTGACAGTTGCGATGAGGTCGACCTTGATGGTCGTGGGTGTCTTGGAAACGATATCTCCATAATCCAACACGACTGAGTTTGTACCGGTGTTTATGCTTGGGGTAACCGGCGGTCCTTCAATGATATTCACTATGGGCGCAGGGGCAGCGCCAACGTCGAATACCGGTCTGGGGAGAAAGTCTTCGATAATGACGTTTGAACTTGAGCCAGCAGGGATATTAACGGACAAGGTGAAGGTGACTTCTGCGCCAGGCGTGATCGTGTCGAAGGAACCCGGAGCTGGATTGGTTAATGCCTTGCCAGTGATGTTTTCGGCGATGTCTGCGATGTCGCCGGATCCGTTATCGCCTGAGGCTCCTTCGCTGAGGTCGTAGGCGAGGCTAACATCGTTGGTCAAACTGTCTCCAGCCTGCACCGGCCCGGGGGGGTTAACGTACTCATCCAGAATTAGCGCACGGTAACGCAAAACACCTTCCGCCGCGTTAGGCAGGCTAGGTGCTATCCCGCTGTCTACAGCGGCCGCGATGTCCCAGATAACCGTTGTGACACCTGTGCTTGGGTTCAGGTCAACACTTGGCGCGATGGGGTAGTTGTTGCCATTGATAACAAGGTCTACGGTCGTGACGTATTCCAGCCCATCGGGCAGGTTGTCGACAAGAGTGAAGTTAGTCGCGCCAGCGCCGAATTTTTCGGGATAATCTGTTAGCTGGAACCTGAGGTTATAGGTCAGGGTTTCGCCGGGCAGGTTACCCCCGCTGACGGTCTTTTGGGCTGCTGCGTGTACCGCCAGTATTTCCGAGATGTCGCTGGCACTGAAGTAATCTTCTTTATAGCGATAGTCCGCATCGACCGTATTGATGATGAGACGACTGTCGTCAATGCTTTCGTCGAGAATATCGGTGATATAGACAGGCAGAGTTACCACCACGTCATCGACGCCTGAGGTGCCGACCGCTGCGAAGCATTCTACGACCAGATCGCCCGATGGGGTTGGTGGAGAATTGGGCAGTACCGTAGGGCTGCAGCCGGCCCCAAGTGGGGCGTTGACGCTGATATTCCCGCCGGTCCATTGAATCTGTGGAGGTAGAACATCTTCGAGCACAATATCGCTCAACAAAACCCCGGCTGAAATGTCCATGGCGTAGCGATAGTTGAACGCATGGCTGGGACCGGGCGGGCGCTCATTTTCGGGGGCGCTGTTGGTTTTGGTTACCCGCGCAAGCCGGGGCGTAACAGTCGAGTCTTGCTGAGTACCGAGTATGGCGCCATTGTCCCCGGTGGGTGTGTCACCAAACTCAAATCCAGGGATGAATTCCACGTCCAAGGGCACGTTGGGTGTCACCAGAAGGTCCACAACGCCGCAAAACTCCATGTCCAGCGCAGGCGTGCCGGGTTCGACAACGCCAATTGGGTAGATCACGTTGAGTGCTGTGGAACCTTCCTTGCCGCTAATGGTTTGGCCCGAAATCGGGTCTACTAACTGGCCACTGGCATCAAAGGTGCCAATCGGTTCTAGCACGGGTGCAATGTCGATGAAATCAATCGTTATTTTGGATATGCCTTGTTCGACAATGCTGATCAGGTAGGGCCCGTAGCCAGTGGGAGCTGTCGCATTGGTCAGGCTGACAGTGGCGCAGAAGTTTTCTCCGATCAGAGGCTCAGCGGGTAGGCCACTGACAGTGATTTCGGGCACCTGAGCCTGGGCGGCTGAGTGCAAAAAAAACATGGCGGCCGCCAGGCAAACTGCCTTGGCACCGGTGAAGGTGTTCTGGGTCTTTGACAAAATAAAATCGCTGTTCGCTGTTCGCTGTTCGCTGTTCGCTGTTCGCTGTTCGCTGTTCGCTGTTCGCTGTTCGCTAAGGCGTTAATTATACCTGATATTTAGGTATTTCCTATTCCGGCCAGGGCTCTAGCTTCCGCTGTGTTCGGGGTTATTCTATTCACCCGCCTTTCGTGGGGATATCTAATCGCAGTCACCCTGAGCATGCACTGCCCGGCAAAGTTCAGCCTGAATACTGAAGCCGGTTTAATTTATGAAACCGCTGTTCAGAGCAAACACTGTCAGGTGGCGTAGGCTGTAGAAAGTCTATTAAGCGGCGTGTGCTCATGAGTGTCGCTGGAGGGAGTCGATTAAATGCCTGATAGAAATCAAATAGAGCGCGAGGCGCTTGAGACCTACCATCGGTTTGTGGCCCAGCGCGACCTGATCGACAAGGGCGACGTGGGATGGGATAGCCTGGCAGACTTTTTCACTGAAGATGCCGTCTATCTGGACCCTGCCTGGGGTCGTCAGGAAGGCAGGGAAACCATCCGTCAGTTTTTTCTGGACTCCATGGCAGGGCTCACCGGTTATGGTTGGTCCACGCCCGAGCGTTGGACCATGAGCGATGGCCATCGTCTTGTGAGTCATTGGGACCAGGTGTTGGGTGATAAACCCGACGGCGGCCAGTGGATTGTTCCAGGGTTATCTATTCTCTACTACGCGGGTGATGGACTGTTTTGTTATAGCCACGATTATCTCAATATGACGTACATCGGCGAAACCATGAAAGCTATGGCCTGGAAACCGCCAGCAGAGTTCAACATGCCTCCTCGCAAACCGGATTGGTCCACGCATTTGCCAGCTGCCTGGGTGCATTTACCTGATGTTTTCGCGGGGGCAGAATAATGTTTAAGGTCATTCAATGGGCCACCGGAGGTGTGGGTAAGGCGGCAATCTCCTACATCGCCGCACATCCGCAACTGGAGCTGGTCGGTTGCTGGGTGAGTAGCGATAATAAAGTGGGGCGAGACGTCGGTGAAATTTGCGGGCTGCCGGCACTGGGCGTGATCGCGACCAGCGATGTGGAAGTGTTAATGGCGCTGGACGCAGATTGCGTTATGTACAGTCCGGTAATGGCGGACCGAGCATTAGTCAGCCGTCTGTTGGCTTCAGGTAAAAACGTCGTGACCCCGTTGGGGTGGTTTTATCCGGGGGACAGAGATGTCAGTGATCTCGAGGCTGCGTGCATGGAAGGAGGCACAACACTGCACGGCACTGGTATTCACCCTGGCGGTATAACAGAGCGCTTCCCGCTAATGGTGTCCGCGCTCTCCGCGAGCATCACGCACGTTAGAGCAGAGGAGTTTTCGGATATTCGCACCTACGGCGCGCCCGCTGTTATCAGCGACATCATGCTGTTTGGCAAGACACCGGAGGAAGCTGCCACCAGTCCCATGGTTCAGTTTTTAGGCGATGGCTTTGGCCAGTCTATGGAAATGATTGCAGCAGAACTGGGGTTTGACCTTGACCCCGATCCGCGCGCGTTGCATGAGGTTGCGGTTGCCACAGCGCCCATTGAATCTCCCATTGGTGTGATTGAGCCGGGGCTGGTTGCCGCACAGCGTTTTACCTGGCAGCGGACAATAAAAGGCGAGCCTGTGATTACCGTGCGGGTCAACTGGTTCATGGGTGAGGAGAACCTGGATTCTGGTTGGGGCTTTGGCGAAGGCGGCGAGCGTTTCGAAGTTGAGGTGACCGGTGACCCTTCGTCCCATGTCACCTTCCACGGTTGGCACCCGGAGTCTATTGCGGCCGGACTTGAGCGAAATCCTGGCATTGTTGCCACTGCGAATCACGGCGTCAGCGCCATTCCCTATGTTTGCCAGGCAGAACCTGGCATAAAAACTTACCTTGATCTTCCGTTAATTGCCGGACGCGCAGCGCCAGCATTGTCGGTAGCTGAATGATGACTAAAGGAAGCATACGATGAGTTTAAGAGTTGTTACCTGGGGCACCGGAAATGTGGGCTGTTATGCAGTGCGTGCGGTGCTCAATCACCCGGAGCTTGAGTTGGTTGGGCATATTGTCAGCTCTTCGACAAAGTCAGGCCAGGACGTTGCCGTGTTGGCGGGACTGGGCGAATCTTGCGGCATTTTAGCAACCGACGATATCGATACTGCGCTGGCGCTGAAACCAGACTGTATTGTTTACACGGCTCATTCCGAAACCCGGATGATGGAGGCCGCCGAGGACCAGGCGCGCTGCTTGCGCCAAGGCATTAATATCGTTTCTAGCTCGCTGTTCATGTTGCAGTATCCTGATAGCCCCGATATCTCCTTTTTAGCAGATCCGTTGAAAGCCGCATGCGAGGAAGGAGGCACTACATGTTTTAACAATGGCATCGATCCCGGTTTCGCCAACGATACCTTCCCTCTGGTCTTCACCGGTTTGTCCGAGTATTGGAGCAGTGTTCGCATGCGCGAGGTGATCAACTACGCTACCTATGAGCAGGAGCACACGATTCGTGAGGTAATGGGCTTTGGCTATCCGGTTGACCATGACTGCATGTTATTTCGGCCGGGAATGCTGTCGCTGGGATGGGGCGGATCGGTACGTTCGGTGGCAGCAGGTTTAGGTGTTGAGTTGGAGAAAGTATACGAAATACACGAACGCCTACCCCTGGCTGAAGACATTGAAAATGGCATGGGCAAGTTTGAAGCGGGCACTACTGGTGCCATGCGCTTTGAAGTGAGAGGGGTGGTTGATGGCCGCGATGTTATCGTGCTTGAACATGTTACCCGGCTCACCGATGACATTGCCCCCGATTGGCCCAAGGGCAAAGGGTATAAAGTGATCATTGAGGGCGAGCCGCGTATGGAGGTCAGTATGGACATGGAGGATCGTCATGGTGATCATGCTGTGGCAGGCGTTATTCAGACGGCAACGGCGATTGTTAACGCTGTGCCGGCAGTCGTTGCGCAGGCGCCCGGTTTGGTGGCTGCCCTGGATTTACCAAAAATTACTGGCCGGGGATTGTATAAACCGGCCTAGGTTAAAACGCCATTAGCGGCGGCTTGAAGCTGTGGCTATTTGCATAAATCCAGCCGACGCTATCGTCTGGTGTATCTATAATAATACGGTCAACAGGTGGGTAAGCCATGAACAGACAAGATAGTCGACTGCACGCTGCGCTGATTTCAGGAACTTTTCTTACGGCAACCGCGCTTTCATCATCGATGTTTAGTACCGTGGCCGCTGCCCAGGTGCTGGAGGAAGTGATTGTTACTGCGCGTAAACGTGCAGAAGCGATGCAGGACGTGCCAGTATCAGTGACGGCTTTCACCGGCAATCAGCTGCGTAATGCGGGCATTGTTAACCTGAAAGACCTGGGATACCAGACGCCTGGTTTGCAAATAGACCAGAGCAGTGCAGCCCAGATCTGGATACGGGGTATTGGTCAGCGGGATGATGGCTCGCGAGTTGATGCCCCGGTTGGCGTCTATATCGATGGTCTTTACATTCCGCGTAAAGATGGTCAGTTACTGGATCTGCTAGACACCCAAAGCATTCAGGTCTTGCGAGGTCCCCAGGGCACCTTGTTTGGCAAGAATACAACTGCCGGTGCTATTGTGATTACCACTAATGGGCCCGAGGCAGATTTTGGTGGCTTTGTTGACGTTCGTGTTGGTAACTACGATCGGCAGGACCTGAAAGCAACGGTCAGCGTACCCCTAATCGATCAAACGTTGCTGTCGAAGATTACCCTGGGGTCCATCTCGCGAGAAGGCTATCAGCGCAATATCAACACCGGCCAGCGTGCCGCTTCAGAGGATCGAAAATCCGCTGCCCTGCAGCTGACATGGCTGCCAAGCGATAGCTTTAGTATGGATGCGCTGGCGTACTACGGCAAAACGGATGAAGTGCAACCAACGACCAACTGTCGCTTTATGGTGGGTAGTAGTTTCAACGGCGAAGACTCCCTGTTCGGCAATCGCATATTTCCCGGAGATACTGTTCCTGTCGATGCCTACGATGATAACGATACGCCCCTGCGCGAGGGTCACGTTGCCCAGAGCCCGATATTAGAGGCAGGGTGCGCTCGTTCGAATGCTCAAAATAAAGATTACCGGTCTATTTCCGAGCACCGTATCAACTTTGAACTCGATAACCTGCTGTTGGGCCTGACGCTGGAATGGGAGATCAGCAATGACCTTAGTTTCAAAAGCATTACCGGCTATGGCGATCAGGAGAAGTCTGGCAACTTTGGTAACCCTGATAATGATGTAACGGACGAGGTGATTTCTGCGCGCTATCGCGTTGGCGATACGTCCAGTAAGCGCAAGCACCTAAGCCAGGAATTTCAACTCAACGGCACGGCCTTTGATGATCGTTTCACCTACACGGCAGGCCTATTTGCGATGAAGGAAGACATAGACGATGGCACCGACACATCGTCTGGATCTCCATCTGGTTCGTTGCTTTATGTTCCGCAGCCACTCATGTTGATTAATGATCCCAGCACGGAGCGCCAGACCTATGACCTGGAAAATACCACTTACGCGGTGTTTTTCCAGGGTAGCTATGACCTGACAGACAATCTGGAATTGACGGCCGGTTTGCGCTGGACCAGTGAGAAGCGCGAGCAGACCGTTGATCTGGAGTTCCTGGATCAGGCTGCCTTCAGGGATATAGCTTTTGCTGCCATTGAAGGTGTCCCCGGGATAGTGCCCATAAAGGCTTCGGGGATAGGGTTGGTTACTGACCTGGACGCATTAATCGCCGCTGATATTTTTTCGCTGATTGCAGCCGAATTCCCTCGCGATGCCAATGACCAGTTTGTTTATGATTTGGTGCCGGCTAGAGAGCTGGTGCCGGACATTGACGAGGATGCCTCCGAGACCTGGAAAGAGATTACACCCATGGTGAGCCTGGCCTATCATCTGCCAGATAGCTTACTCAGAGATTCTGGTGTGGATGCCGCCATGTTCTACGTAAGTTATGGCGAGGGCTTTAAGTCAGGGACCTTTGAGCCTATCGGCGTCGATGGTCAGCAGACTGTGGAGCCTGAGCTTGTGGAGAACTACGAATTTGGTTTCAAGCTTGATTTTCTTGACGCGCGGATGCGCTTGAACGGTGCGGCGTTTCGCACCAACTTTGATAACATGCAGCTGCGTCAGGTGCTGCTGGACAGCGGTGGCACGCCCCGCGTGGTGTTAAATAACGCTTCTAAAACTCGCATTGTGGGCGGTGAATTGGAGTGGTCGTGGTTGCCCACCGATAATTTGCTGCTAGTTGCGACCGCCAGCTATAACGATTACAAGTATCTCGATTTTGAAGAGCAGCAGTTCAGCAGCAAGGCTTTATTTACTCAGGTGCCTCTGCCCGTGGTAGACCGCAGCGGCGAAACGTTTGCGGAAGTGCCCGAGTCGACATTTAGTCTTGGTGTTCAATACACCTGGGAGAGTAGTTGGGGGACCTTCGTTCCGCGAATCGATTACAGCTACGTGGATGAGATTTTCATGGGGCTGGACGCTGGCTCGGGGCAAAACCCAGACCAGTCAACGTTTGACGATTACGGGCTGGTGAACGCGCGCCTGGGTTGGTCAAGCCCCGAAGGGCGGTTTGAAGGTGCGCTCTACGTCACCAATCTGACCGACGAGTTCTACTACATGGGGGCGGCAGCAGTAGGTGATTCGACCGGCACTTTTCAAACCACTTCCGGGTTGCCGCGCATGTATGGAATGGAACTACGATACTCTTTCGAATAAGCTAAGTGCTGACTCAGGCGCCCGCGTCCTGGACCTGCACTTCAACCATGATCTCGTTGCGCCGCAGAAACGGGGGAGTCCAGGGCGGGTTGTACTGATTCAAGGAAGGCGTGCCGACGGCTTCAATACCATGTTGCTTAAGTGTGGCGATCAACTGCTGCGTGTTGCGCTTCACCTTGCCGTCTGTCGCCCACCCGGAAAAGCGTATGGCGGCCATTGTGCGGCCGGGAACCGTCTGGATTTGCACGCTGTCGTCGGCAGGTTCAGGAAGGTCTTCTAATTCGTACTCACTGGGCAGAGTGAATGCCATTAGGGGCTGATTCGCCTCCAGTGATTCTTCTACCGGCGCGGTCATGGCTATCTTCTCGCCAGTCTCGTTGCCACCAAAAATGAATCCCGCCAGGCGCTGAAAGCCGGCTGAAGTTTGGCCTGAGTGGTCGAGCTGCGTTACCGCCTGAATGCTCGGGGCGTATTCGCGTAACTCGACCTTTTCGACCGTGTCCACCAGAGTCCAGGAGGGTTCTTCAATGTCGGATGCCATGGCTGTGTTGCCTAGGGTGAGTGCTAACAGAGTCGTATAAAAGCGCTTCATATCCAGATTCTCCTGGAGTGTGTTGAATGCTTTAAGATACGGGCTCCCAAGCTGTTCGGATTACCTGGTTACTCGGCTGCGACCCGCTCGATATCAGCCCCCAGGCTAGCCAGTTTGTTTTCCAGGTGTTCATAGCCCCGGTCAAGATGGTAGATACGGCTGACCTCGGTTTCACCCTCGGCCACCAGTCCGGCCAGGACCAGGGAAGCGCTGGCGCGTAAATCGGTAGCCATCACCGGAGCAGCTCCAAGGCCCCCGCTGTTGCCGCGGACCACGGCGACCTGACTCATGGGGGTGATGTCTGCTCCCAGACGCACCAATTCCTGCACATGCATGAATCGGTTTTCAAATATTTGTTCGGTGATAACCGAGGTGCCGCTAGCCTGAGTCATCAATGCCATGAATTGGGCTTGCAGATCGGTGGGAAAACCGGGGTGAGGTGCGGTAGCAATGTCGACAGCCTGCCAGCTTTTGGTCGCCTGTACCGTCAATGAGCTGTCGTCCGTATCAATCCGAAAACCAGCATCACGCATTTTTTCAACGAGAGACTGTAGGTGCCCCGGTACGCAATTATCCACGGTGACTTTGCCACCGGTAATTGCACCGGCAATCAGCAGGGTTCCCGCCTCAATGCGATCTGGCACAATCCGATGCGACGCAGGCGAAAGTTCATCAACACCTTCTATCGAAATCACGCTGGTGCCAGCGCCCTCAATTTTCGCGCCCATGGCTATCAGGTAATTTGCAAGGTCTACCACTTCGGGCTCCTTGGCTGCATTTTCGATAATCGTGATGCCGCGAGCCAGACTCGCAGCCATCAAGGCGTTTTCGGTACCACCCACGGTCACTTTTTCAAACAGAATACGGTCGCCGACCAATCGCTGGGCCCGGGCGATCACATAGCCGCCCTCGCTGGTGATATCTGCTCCCAGTCGACGCATGGTTTCAATGTGTAGGTCTATGGGGCGTGAGCCGATGGCACAGCCACCGGGAAGACTCACTTTGGCCTCACCATATCGCGCAAGTAGCGGACCCAGGCAGAGAATACCTGCGCGCATCTTCCGGACCATTTCGTAATCGGCCACGTGGGCCGCGGGTGAACTGACGTCGACCACCAAGGTGTCGTCCTCACGAGCGCTGCTGGCACCGAGAGATTCCAGCAGCGATTGGGTGGACTCGATGTCTTTCAGATAGGGGACGTTAGTAAAACGGTGTTGACCATCTGCCAACAATGAGGCGAACAGAATGGGCAAGGCGGCGTTTTTTGAGCCGCTGGTGCTGACGGTACCATTGAGGCGATGACCGCCGCGAACGATGATTGAATCCAAGTGCTGCTCCGATAGTACTGCCAGCTCGCGGCCGGTGTTGGGCGTAAAGGTAAACGGGCGCTAGGGTAGCAGTAACTCCTCTTGAGAGAAACTGCGATCACCGTCCCTCCAATGGTTCCCCTGTGGCCCGTCAGGAGTTATCTTGGCATATTGGACCCTCCAGACACGGAAATTATCCCCAAGCCTATGACTAACGCCAAGGACCTGACACTTGAGCAGTGCATCGGCCTTAAATTGATGCTGGACATTCGCACCTTCGATAGTGGGAATGGCCCTGTGCCGGTGCAGCAGTTGCCGCCTCAGCTGAAGCACGGTTTAGTTGAAATAAGCCCCTGTGGGGTGATTTTGTTTCGCGAAAACCTGGCATCGATAGCGCAATGCCAGCAGCTCACCACCGAGGTTCGTGAATGTCTGCCCGCCAACACTCTGATTGCAATAGATCAGGAGGGAGGGCGTGTCACTCGCCTGCCACGACAAGTATCCACCAGCTTTAGTGGCAATATGGCCCTTGCCGCCTGTCCGGCGGGAGAAAATGAGAAGCTGGCGCGAGAAGTTGGAGCGGCCCAGGCTGCGGAGCTGAAAGCGCTGGGAATTAACATCAACTTTGTTCCGTCGCTGGACGTGAACAGCGACCCAGCTAACCCGGTGATCGGCGTTCGTTCGTTCGGCGATGATCCTGCTGCGGTTGCTTCCCTTGGGAGCGAGTTGCTCAGCGGTTTACAGGAGGGGGGCGTGGCCGGGGCACTCAAGCACTTCCCCGGGCATGGCGACACCAGCCAGGACAGCCACATTGACTTGCCCTGCGTCGGTCGAAGTCGTGATGAGGCGTTTGCAGTTGATTTGGCGCCGTTTTCCCGGGTGATTGCGCAGGCGAATCCCGCCATGGTGATGACGGCACATATCCAGTATCCAGCCCTGGATGACTCCTGTATTGCGGGCACTGATGTCGCGGTGCCGGCAACGCTTTCCCGAGCGATGATGACTGGCTTGTTGCGTGAACAGATGGACTTTGACGGGGTCATTATTACGGATGCCCTGGATATGAAAGCTATCAGTGCCAGAATGACGCCAACTGAAGCGGTTTTGCGCTGTTTTGCTGCCGGAGTAGACATTGCCCTGATGCCGCTGTTAATTCGCTCCAGCGCGAGCTTCAACCAGTTACAGCAGCTTGTCTCGACTGCCGTCGAGGCCATTCACAGGGGCGAGCTGGATGAAAGCGAGGTACGGGCCTCCGTCACCCGTATTCTTGCCCTGCAACAAAAATTTGCGCCGCAGCAGCCAGGTTCAGAGGCGACCAATAATGCAGTGATTGCCTGCCCACAGCATCTGGCATTAGAAAAACGTATAGCTGAGGCGAGTCTAACGCTAGTGAGCGGCCAGCTCACACCTTTGGGGAAAACTGCAAGGATTCACATGTTGATGCCTGGCGAAGAGGCCGCGCTAGCCCTGCGCTCCGCACTGCTGCAGGTGAACGCCGCCTTAACAGTCAGCTGGCAAAGCCTGGAAAATTTTAACGCAGCGCAGGAGCGGGACTGGCTGGCAAATGCAGAAGTCTATCTGGTGGGCGTCAGTGAGCCAGCAATCAGCGCGGTGGCCCTGGGTGGCGCTGAAGACCTGCCTGATCTGCCCGATCACAGTCCTGCATCGGTGCAAAAAGCGCTCTTGCTGCAGGCGCCCGCGGTGCAAAGAGTGGTGATTATGCTGAATTCACCTTATCGAGCCCCGGAGTACGAGCCGCTGACCGACGCCGTACTGGCTAGCTATGACGGTGCTCCCGTTGGTGTGGCAGGTGCTCCCGGACCCGCTTACATGGCATTGTCAAAAGTGCTCTGTGGTCAGCTAGAGGCAGAGGGCAAATTGCCCGTTACGCTGTCTACCAAGCTCGCTTGAAGTTTTTCCAGATACAAAAAACCCGGCCTTGACCGGGTTTGGATACACGTGGTCGTCTAGAAAGGAGGGAATCCGCCTAACACCCGCGCCGCTGCTTCATTGATTTCGCTGGGATCATCCTCGTCCCTTTTACCCTTGAGCTTCGATTGAGTAACACTGCGCCAAACGCTTTTTTTCAGGGCGGGGTCGATCATATCGATGATAAAAGTGCCCTCGGTATAATCGCTCACCCGCACTTCCGTGTTGGAACAGTTCCAGCAGTTGTACATGCTGTAGCGATTATAACCACCGTAGCGGCCATAGCTGGCACCGTAGGAAGGAGTTTCGTAAGTTCGCACGTCGGTTTTGTGCTGGGTGCCAAGGTGCCAGCTTAGTAACAGGTCCGCTTGCGCTGGGTCATCTACTACATCCAGTCCCTTGTTGCGCAGGGCATTGGCCAGAGCGTTATCGATGCGCTCTTTTTGAAAGTCGCTGAGTTGCAGCGGGTTGTCACCGGAAACCTGTCCTGAGTTTTTGTAGAAACCAATCTTCTGCACTCCTGAAAAGTCGAAGTCTTGTTTGTAGTCTACTACTGGCTTGGGAGTGCTGGCACAAGCAGCGAGCAGCAGCAACGAGCATACAAGTCCCAGGGAGGTTGAGATTTGCTTTGGTGTCAGTGTCATTGGTTTCTCCGGTATGTTAGTTGAGCACTAGTGTATCCACTTTTCAGGCTGGTGACAGCATCAAGAATCCTTACGGCAATTGGCGAGCGTTTGCTGTAATCGCGAAACGTGTTGTTTCGGTTTGCTTGCCAGTGCTTTTAGCGCTGAGTTCCGACTTTCGCTCCAGCCCAGGTAATTTGCTGGTAGCTTGGTCCTGAGTTGATGCTCCAGAGCGAACAGAGGCGGTAGTAACTGGTGGTAGCGCCGTCCCAACATCGCTGCCCTGGGCTGAATGCCATCGATAAAATATTTTCGCACTACGTTAGGCAGAATTTCTGCCGATTGGGGCCGCCTGGTTGCTGTGCACAATGGGCCGCGTTGCTCGAGTTTGGCGTTGGCGGAATCCAGCCATTGTCCTTGATGCAACAGGGCGCGCCATAACTGCCCGCCGTCGCCACCAGAAACTTCGCTCAATTGCAGCTCGAAGCTCTGGTTGTCAGCGAGGTAGTTTCCGGACAGCCAGCGGGCGCTAGCCTGGTTGATGTGCTCCAGCGCAGTAATGACTGCGCTGGATGTGTTTGCGGGGTACTCCTTGGACACTGGTGCCGGGCGCCAGAATGCTTGAAATTCTTCACTGGCCAGCGTTGCGTTGAAAATGAGTGATGGGAGGAGTTCAAGCTTTTGGCGCCTCGCCTGATCGAGTTTTTTGGCCAGTTCAAGTTCGCCAGCGGCCGTCAGGTAGTCGATGCATGCGGGTGCCAGGTGCAGGAATTCCAATGCCAGCAGCAATTTTTGGGAATCCCGGGCCAATCGCCCCAGGCTGCTGTTAGTTTTGCCGATAGTGACCTGTAGCTCACAGCCTCGCAAGTCCATGAAATCAAGTGTGTTCAGCGTGTCTGCAGGAATTTTCAGACGCAGTTTGCCGGGACGCGGGGGGCGGGCAACCGACTCGTGCGGCACCCTGGTCTGGCCGCCAAGGTCCAACGTCCGTCCCAGTCGTTCGAGGTAGACCTGAAATGCGGTGTCAGCATTTTCCTCGGCACAGCCGACGAGCAGTAGCACGGTGATCAAAAACGCGGCAGTTGCGGTGAAGTGTTTAAGCTTAGCTTCCATTCGACTGTTATACAGTGGCGGGGCGCAAATAGGCTCACCATATTCGTTCGGTGACGATGAGCTCCGGCTAAAAATAGAACGCTATCTGGGCAAACAGGGATGGCCCAGTGCTGAACTGCAGCCCATCGATGGGTGTGTCCAGCCCACCGAACTCGGTGCCTTTGCCGCCAAAGGGCAGATTTCCCGCAAGCAGTATCTGCCAGTTCTGGGCCAGGTCGTAATTGCCAACCAGTTGCACCAACCCGGAGCTATCGCCCAGGTTGAAGAACATGTTGGGCGTGAACATAAACAGAGGCGTCATTTCAATGTTCAGGCCCCCAGCCAAATAGTGACGGCCCAGAGTGAAAAGTTCTCCGCGCTGCAGCCTTTTGGTCAGGTCTGGGTGCTGTTCCAGTTGCTGGTACTGGGATTCGTTGACTCCCATACCATTGAAAAAGTATTCCAGTACACCACTGATATTTTTATCGAATCCGACCCACGAATAGCTCAGGTTGATCACGGCACTGGCGTAGGTATCAAGCTCGGTATGGGTTAGCAAAGCATCACCGCGCACTATGGCCCCGCCCAGGTTGTTGAGGCCTCCAACGCTTACGATGTCGTCGTCGTAGTGGCGCGCTGCCAACAGGTCCAGTTCTCCTTCGCCGATGAACGCATGATACTTCAAGGTTTGGGTGTTGACGTCATTGCCGGTGTTGCCGTTTTCATCCCGCCTCCAGACAGCGACGAACTCGAAATCATTGCCACTGTCATGCAGGTACTGTCCGTAGAGCATGTCGTCGCCACTCTTGTACTCTTTATCGACGGCAGCCGGGTCAAAGGGGTTGAAGAAATCCACCGGGTTGTAAATCAGGCCATTACCCCAGCTGATCGCCTGACGACCGACTCTTACGACAGCCTGGTCGCCGGTGTAGCCTGCGTGGAGTCGGTCCAGCCGGTGCACCAGTACATAGTCATCGTGATCTGAGATGGTGCGGGTTAAGTCCATCAGGCGATGGTCGTCATTGAGGTCTGCACTGGGAATCAGGAAACTGCCCTGCAGTGCGCGGCTCAAATCAAGGGTATCGCCGCTGCGGCCAACGAGCTGGTAATCAGCTTTCCAGTTCAGACGGTCCTGGTTGCCACCTACCAATAGCCGCAGGTCGCCGTTGATGTCGTGGGTCGGTGTTCCCACCAGTTCACGCAGCAAACTGTCATCCGGATAGCTGGCCACTTGATACTGGCCTTTGGCATGGCCGTTGTTAAATTGCAGCAATTCAGCTCTGGCTCCACAGGTAAGTAGTAGCAGTATGAATAGCGAGCTGCGCATCAGCTGGGTTGGGGCTGAAGTTCCCCGGACTTGCCGGTTCGCTCCTCATCGCTGATGATTTTGCCATCTTCCATGCGTATCAGGCGAGGGCAATAGGCCATGACCCGGGTATCGTGAGTGGCAATCACAAACGTGATGCCGCGCTCCCGGTTGAGAGCAACGAACAATTCGATCAATTGGGTCGCGCTGGTGGAGTCCAGGTTCGCGGTGGGTTCGTCTGCGAGCACCAGGGTCGGGCCGCTGACGATAGCCCGGGCCACCGCCACCCGCTGCTGCTGGCCGCCTGAGAGCTGAGACGGAAGGCGATCTTCGTGATCGGCAAGGCCAACCTCTTCCAGCATCGCTATTGCCTTGTCGCGACGTTGCGCCGTGGGAACTCCCTGTATTTGCATGACGAATTCAATATTTTCTCTCGCGGTCAGCACCGGAATCAGGTTATAGGCCTGAAACACGAAACCAATACTGTGCAGGCGCATATCTGCGAGGTCACTTTTACCCAGCAGGTCAACGCGTTTGTCTCCCACCTGAATCTCGCCGCTGTCTGGTTTGTCCAAACCACCCATGGCGTTGAGCAGGGTAGTTTTGCCTGAGCCGGAAGGGCCGGACAGGCAGACAAATGAACCTTCTTCGATATCAATAGACACATCATCCAGGCCGCAAATGATCTGGTCACCCTGGGTGAACGTTTTGTTGAGCTGACTGCAGCGAATAGCCGTCATAATCGTTTCCGTATCAGGTTCTGGCCAAGGCCTGGATGGGGTTGTAGCGAGACGCTCGCCAGGCGGGAAGCAGGCTGGCGAGCAGGCCCAGAACCAGCACCACCACGGTAGATAGCACCATGTCAGATAGACGCAGAGAGGGGTACAGCGTTGACCCCATTCCAGCCATTTCCAGACCTTTTGCCAAGGCTGAGATATCGATGCCATCTTCCAGTGGCAAAATCGTTGCGACCGCCAGCAAGTTGCCCAGTAACAGGCCCAGGCCAAGCAGAATGATGCTCTCTAATAAAACCTGGTACATGATCCACCCGGGACGCATGCCCAGGGCCATCATCAGGCCGATTTCTCTGACCCGCTCAAATACCGCCATTACCAGTGTGTTAACCAAGCCGAACGACAAGGTCAGGAAAATGACCACCGTAATAATGACATTAAAGCTGGTCTGCATCTTCATCATGCTTTCCAAGTAGCCGTCTAGCTCCATCCAGGGCACTGTTTCAAGCTCTGGGCCCGTGGCTTGCTGGATTTGAGGCCACCAGCTGGCAACCTGGCGAAAATCGTCCCCCGTAATGGCGATTTCAGAGACCTGGTTGTCGACATTGAGCATTTTTTGCAGGGTTTCCAGTCCCCCATAAACATTTAATTCCTCGGTGGCCTGCAGCCTGGCCTGGTAAATGCCCACAACCCGTATGCCCCGATCCGCGACATTATTGTCTGGGTCCTGGGACATGATCACTACGCGCTTGCCTAATCGAGTTTCGAGTCGCTCAGCCAATTTGCGGCCAATGACCAGGCCTTTATCATCGGGCCCCTCGAGGAAACGTCCCTCTACAATATTGGTGGGGTCAAAGCCAAGACTGACTTCCTGTGCCGGATCAACCCCAAGGAGTTGTATGCCACGATTGGCCCGCTCACTGGAAATCATGGCGGGTACTTTAATGCGCGCAGCCCAGCCTGTTACCGGTGGGTTGTTGAGCCGCTCCAGTAAGGCCCCTTGCGGGGCGTCGATACTGTTGGCAATACTGGGATCGTCGCGATAGTCGGGGTGATGAATCTGGACTTCGCCAGGCAGCGTTCGCAGGCCACCACGCACCATTTCGTCGACCATGCCCGCCATCAGTGAACTGAACAAGATCATTGCCCAGACTCCGATCACAATCGCGATGAGCATGATCAGGGTGCGCCGATGGTTGCGCCATAGGTTGCGCCAGGCGAGGGTGAACAAAATACCTGCAGCAGGTTGATAGTCGGCCATTTACACTGCCCTCATGGCCGCAACAGGCTGCAGGGTATGCAGGCGCAGTGCGGGGTATATTGCAGCCAGCATGCCTCCCACGAACACAATAAGAGGGCCACCAAACAGGCTTATTATGGAGAGTTGTGGGTAGAGCCTGCCTTCAATGTTATAGCGCTCCAAGGCCTCTTTCATGGCGTCAAGGGAAATTCCGGTGTGTGCCAGATAAGCGGTTAATAGACCACCGGCCACGCAACCGAGCAGTAAACCCAGCGAAGACATAATTGCGGTCTCGAGCAATACCAGTCTTCCCAGCTGGCCCGGACGCACGCCCAGAGCTGTCATTACCCCAAACTCGCGAGTGCGTTCCAGTACTGACATTAACTGGGTGTTAAGGACGCTAAAGGCGACCAGTACAATCAGCACGGCATACGTCAAGAAGGAGCTGAACATGTCTGCCTGAATGGCTTGACCCAGGCCAGGCTGCAGTTGGTTCCAGTCCAGTACGGTCAATGACGAATCACCCAGTTGGCTTTGTATCTGTTTTTTCAGTGGTGCAACTTTATCAAGGTCATCTACCTTAACCACGATACTGTGCACGTCATCCTCCATCGCAAAAATGGACTGAAAGTAGTTGAGAGGTATTTCGGCGATCGCGCGATCAACATCGGTTATTCCGGAATTGATAATCCCGACGACTGTCGCAATACCGGCGGCAAAGGAGTCGTCGCGTCCAGATCCAAGAAATGTGATTTCATCGCCCACCCCGATTTTCAGGTTTCGAGCCAGCACCGTTCCAATGACGATTTCTGCTGCGTCGCTGCTTTGCAGGTATCGGCCTTGGTCAATGAGTCCTGGAAGCGTGGACACTGCAGATTCGAATTGCGGCTGCACGCCCAATATCTGAATGCCAAAAGAGCGGTCTTCGCTGGAAGCCAGGGCGAAGGCGCTGCCGCGGGCTGCAATTGCAGGGTTGCCAGTGGAATCTCTCAGTGCCTTGGCAACCGCGATACCGTCAGGCACGGTGTAGCGCATTTTCGATTCTTCGTTATATCGCTGTTCCTGTACTTGCAGGTGGCCGGTGAGAAAGCCCAGAGTTCCGTCAATCATCATGGCGTAACTACCGAGCTGGCTGGAGATCAGGAATACCAGCAGGGCGTTGCAGAAAACCATGGCGCCAACAGTCAACCATGTGCGCCTGCCATGGCGCCACAGGTTGCGCCAGGCAAGGCGCAGGGTCACGCTCACTGGCGAGGGTTTCTCAGGTTGGACAGGGTGAACAGATTGATGGGTAGTTCAATGTCGAATTTGCTGCTGTCCACGCGCATTTCAGTCCACTCATCAGGTTTTTCCTCATCCTGCATACGCATCACAGTAGCTACCATGCGCCCGTCCAATTCGCGTACTTCATGGGTGCGGAAGGTCTTCACCAAGACACCGTCCTGGTCCCAGAACTGTTGTTCCATAAGCACGTAGTCATCTCGAATGGACCAGACTTCTTTGCCCCAGACTACCGCTGCATCTTCATTGGGAATGGATTGTATGACCCAGGTCTGGTGTCCCTGGCCCTCGCGGGTTTCCAGTAATGTATGTGTATATTGATCGATAATGTCGGTCGATTTACTGATGTCCTTGTTCGACAAGTCTGAACCCATCCAGCTTTGGCTCATCATCGAAGAGGGGACCTTGATTACCCGATTGATTTTCGGGGCATAGCTCCACATGTTGTCGTCCATCACCAGGGAGCCATTGCCAGCGTCCCTGGCGGGCGCGGTCACTCTGACCAGGGAGAGCTTGTCGCCTTCTGTCCATGCTTCCATGGACATACTGCGTTCCCAGTCGGGGCGATGTATGACCATAGTCATCTCGCCATAGGAAGTAACACCCCGCCAATGGTCCATTGCCTTGCGAATCAGGTCAACTGGGTCCGGGCTTGCGGCCATAGAGCTAGCAGATAGCAGAGCCAGCATTATGCCGATGATGTATTTCATGTCATAACTCTCGTGATTAGCCCAATTCAGCGGTGGCTCGTGTGATGTACTCATGCAATCTGGTCAGCTCTTCGGGTGGTTTGCACTTAACCCAGCCAGAGAAGCCAACGGCAACCAATAGATCGATATCTGCGAAAGAGAACTTGTCGCCAGCGATAAACTGGCGCTTCGCCAATTCCCGGTTTAACTCTTTCCAGGCCCAATTGATGCGAATTTTCCCACGCTCCGCTAGCTCTGGTATTTGCTCCAAATCCAGCGGGCCAGGCAGCGCACGCCCCTTGAAACCTGGGCTGGTATTGCGCAAAGCATCGGCTATTGAAGAATAAAGCATGGAGTAAATTTTCGAATTCCAACTGGTGATCATAGCCTTTTCAAGGGGGGTGCTGCCCAGTAACGGAGTCTCCGGATAAAGTGCCTCCAGATAGGCAATAATGCCAATGACTTCACTCAGCACAGTGCCATCGTCTAACACCAGGGCAGGTACGGTCTGGTCGGGCACAATTGCCCTGTATTCGTCGCCCAGGTGCTCCCCTGCCGTCATATCGATTTGTTGAGTGTCGATGGTGATGCCTTTGTACTTCATATACAGGGCTACGCGCTGAGGACTGGGGGCTGCATCGTAGGTGTAGAGTTTCATCGGGTTGTTTTCCTTTTAACGGTAGTTTGCGGTCTCTGTTGGTCAATATTAGGGGGAATAGCCCATTGTGCCAATATGTTGCACATTTATTAGGGTAAAGGATGAGTTTTCTCATACCGTCAATAGTGGCTATAATGCGCGCCGGACTTGTAGAGGACCTCAAAGTGATTATTCGATATGCACTTGGCTTGACAGCCATGCTCGTGGCGCTCGCCGCCACCGCCGTAGAACTTAACGATGACCAGCGCGCAGCGATGGAAGAGCGCTTAAAGCCAATTGGTGAAGTCTGCCTGCAGGGCGACACTCATTGTGGTGGCGCGGCGACGATGGCCAGCAGCGGTGCCCGTTCTGGCGAAGACGTGTATAACTCGGCCTGTTTGGCGTGCCACTCAACAGGCGCCGGCGGTGCTCCGGTTTACGCTGACGTGGCTGCGTGGGCTGACAGGATTGCCAAAGGGACTGAGGTCTTGTATGCCAGCGGCATTAACGGTGTTGCAGGTACTAGTATGATCGCCAAAGGCGGTTGCATGGACTGCTCTGATGAAGAGATAGAGGGCGCCGTAGACTATATGATCGCCGGCAGTCAGTAACATCGCCTGATCTCTAGAGGCAGCGCGTTCAATTGCCCAAACAGGTAACGTGCTAGTAATCGGAATGTCTGCCAGGGGAGCCGTTCGAGCCGTGATAATTGTCGGCGCTCATACTGCCCCCTAGGCAAATAGCCCTCTCAAGCCAGCCAGAGTTTCCTGCCCGCGCTCTTCGTTGGCTTGCTCATCATCCGTGCCGCCCCCCTGCCAGGTGAGGTCATCCTGCGGTAGTTCGTCAATAAAGCGACTGGGCTCACAGTTGATGGTCTCGCCGAACTGGCGGCGCTTTGCAGCCATGGTCATCGCCAGTGTCTGTTGGGCGCGGGTAATGCCCACGTAAGCAAGTCGCCGTTCCTCTGCTATGTTGCCATCTTCGACGCTGGCGCGATGCGGCAGCAGGTTTTCTTCCATCCCGATAATGAATACGTGGGGGAATTCCAGTCCTTTTGAGGCATGCATCGTCATCAGTTGCACATTGTCGGGGCTGGAGTCTTCTTCTTCCTGTTGTTCCAGGAGGTCTCGCAGTACCAGCCGGGCAATGGCATCGTCCAGTTCAACGCCTTCCTCGACCATTACCTTGTTGAGGCTGTCTATCAGGAAGTGAACATTACTCATGCGCCTTTCGGCCACCTGTTCGCTAGAACTGAGCTGGTTCAACCAGTCCTCGTACTCCATGTCGCGGATCATCTGGCGAATCGCAGAGATGCCACCGCCGCCCTCACATTGACGCCGAATTCGATCCATCCAAAGGCGAAATTCTCGCAAGCGTCCGAGGCCGGCCTCCGGGAGGGTGCCACTGCCGACCCGGCCAATAGCCTGACTCAGGCTGCAGTGTTGTTCGTTGGCGAAACTGCCCAATGACTCGAGGGTAGAAGCGCCCAGTTTGCGGCGCGGCACATTGGCAATGCGCAGAAACGCATTGTCATCGTTCTCGTTAATCAACAGGCGCAGATAGGCCATGATGTCCTTCACCTCGTTACGAGCAAAGAAGGAGGTACCGCCGGAAAGATGATAGGGCACCTGTTGTTGTTGCAGGGCGAGCTCAATCAAACGTGATTGGTGGTTGCCACGATACAGAATGGCGTAGTCACCAAAGCGGGTACGCTTGCGCAGCTTGTGATCCAGGATTTCAGCTACCACCTGCTCAGCTTCGTGGTTTTCATCACTGCAACGAATGACCCGCAGCGGATCGCCATAACCAATTTCGCTCCACAGCTTTTTGTCGAAGACGTGATCGTTATTGGCGATTAGCGTATTTGCGGCCTTGAGAATGCGTGATGTAGATCGGTAGTTCTGCTCCAGCTTGACCAGCTTTAAGCCCGGGAAGTCGTCCTGGAGCTGCACCAGGTTTTCCGGACGAGCGCCCCGCCAGGCATAGATGGACTGATCGTCATCGCCTACCACGGTTAGCGCACCGCGCACACCGACCAGCTGCTTCACCAACAGGTACTGGCTTGAGTTGGTGTCCTGGTATTCATCGACCAACAGGTAGTGAATGGTATTCTGCCATTTCTCCAGAGTGTCCGGGTTTTGCTCAAACAGGACCGTGGGTAACAGAATAAGATCATCGAAATCCAGGGCGTTGTAAGCTTTCAGCGCACGCTGGTAACGGCGGTAGGCTTGAGCGCACAATATTTCCGCCGGACTCTTTGCGTGAGCCACGGCCTGCTCAGGCAATACACGATCATTTTTCCAGTTGGAAATCTGGTTTTGTATGGTGCTTGCCTGATCGCCGTCTGAGCCGTGCTCTTGGATCAGTAAGTCCTTGATCAGGGTTTGGGTGTCCTGGCCGTCAAAAATCGAAAAGCCGCTCTTTAGCCCTAGCAGTTTACGCTCAGTTCGAATGATCTTGAGACCCAGCTGATGAAATGTGCTTACCGTCAGGCCCTCGGTAGAATGAGTGCCTAGTAGTTTGCCAACACGCTCTTTCATTTCCCGAGCAGCCTTGTTGGTGAAGGTCACCGCGGCAATGCGGCTGGCGCGTATTCCGCAGGTCTCCACCAGGTAGGCGATTTTACGGGTGATCACACTGGTCTTGCCGGAGCCAGCTCCAGCGAGCACCAACATGGGGCCATCAATGTAGCGCACTGCCTCGCGCTGGCGGGGATTTAATTGGGACACAGAACTCTGGAACCGGAAGGTATCACTGAAGCGTCAGTCTATCAGAGAGCTCGGAAATAACCGAGCCTCAGGTGGCAAGCTCATCGATATATCCACCTGCGGCAGCGCCAGGTTGACGTCGCGCTCACTGGCAAAAACGCGAGAGGCCACCCGCATCATGGGGACGACTTGCCTAGCCCATGTAGCGTGCGTAGATCGCTTGTTTATAGGCTTCGGTTCCCAGCGGAGCGCCGGTGGCTTTTTCGATTAATTCATCCGGCGTATACAGGCAGCCCTGGCTGCGGATATTTTTATCCAGCCAGCCGTAAAGCGGCTTGAAGTCACCCTGTGCCAAGCCGGGCAGAATGCCAGGCTCCGCGGTTTTGGCGGTTGCGAATATTTGCGCCGCTGCCATCGCGCCCAGAGAGTAAGTGGGAAAGTAGCCGAGGATGCCCTCGGGCCAGTGTACGTCCTGCATGACACCATCCTTGTCATCGCTGGGGCGTATGCCCAGATATTGTTCCATCATGTCGTTCCACGCTATGGGCAGTTCGGCGATGGGTATGTCGTCGGCAATAATTGCCTTTTCCAGTTTGTAGCGCATGATGACGTGCAGGGGGTAAGTGACTTCATCGGCGTATACCCGAATCAGGCCTGGTTCTACCTTGCGGTAAACGCGCAGCAGGTTATCGATATCCCAGGCTGGCCCCTCGCCCTTGAGAATCTTCTGGGCCACAGGTCCGATGAACCTGATGAATTCCTCAGACCGCGCCGCCTGCATTTCCAATAGCAGAGACTGACTTTCATGCAGTGTCATTCCCCGTGAATCCCCAACAGGCTGGCCGCGCCAATCGTGAGGGCGGCCATTCTCATAAAGCGCATGCCCGGTCTCATGAATAACGGCCATCAGGCTCTTGGTGAAATCATCCTCCTCGTAACGGGTAGTAATTCGCAGATCACCTTCGGCACCGCCACTGAAGGGATGAGCTGCTGTGTCCAGACGACCGTGATCGAATGGAAAGTCGAGGATTTGCATGACCTCCTTGCTGAGTTGGGCCTGGTGCGTCACCGGGAAGGGGCCTCGAGGCATTAGGATGTCAGGACCTGCTGATTGCTTCTCGAGTGCTTGTTGCACGAAATCGGGAAGAAAGGCTTCCAGGTCGGCAAAGATGGCGTCGACCTGGGGTTCTCTGCGGCCCGGGTCGTATTCGTCCAGGAGAGCTTCATAGGGACTTACCCCCATGGCTTCGGATTTGATCGTAGCGACCTCACGTTGCAATGAAAACAAAGCGTCCAGTTTTGGCGCGAGAGATTTGAAGTCGTTCTTCGGCCTTGCCTCTCGCCAGGCCATGGTGCTTTCCGATCTGGCCATTACTATTTTTTCAACCAGATCAGTAGGCGTGGCGTTCGCATGCAGATAGAGCTGGCGTATCTCTCGCAAATTTGCGCGTTGCCAGGGATTTAGCTGCTCTGCTTGCTCTTCAGCCTCCGCAAGCAGGTCTGGCAACTGCTCGCCAGTCTCCAGTTCGTGCACCATCAGGCTCATTTCTGCCAGCACTTCGGCTCTGGCGGGTGCGACACCGTCGGGCATCATGGTTTCCATGTCCCAATGCAGTATGCCCATCGCATTGCCGAGGGCTGCAACGCGTTTGCGGATGGCTTCCAGGGATTGATAAGCAGTCATAGCTCACTCCATTGACGCGCCCCGCGGGGCGGCGACGGTTCCTATTTAGTGAAGCGATGATACAGCGAAAATCGCCCGAATGGGCGGGTTGGGTCAGGCGGCGGTGACGCCCGTGAGTTCAGGGTCAAACGTAATGTTCAATTCCTTCATGGCGTTGACGAAGAAGGAGCGTACGTATTTTGGCTCGCCCCTGAATTGTGGGTTGCGCAGCCGCGGGATGATTTCTTCGAACATCACATTCAGCTCCAGGCGTGCCAGGTGTGTACCGATACAAAAGTGCTGGCCAATGCCAAAAGAGCGCAGCTGATTGTACAGATCAGGCATGCGCTCAGCGCGGGTAACATCAAAAGCCATGGCGTCGTCGCCGAACACCTGCTCGTCGTGATTGGCAGTGTGGTAATGAAGAATCACTTTGTCGCCGCTTTTGATCAGCTGCCCACCGATATCCACATCTTCTGTGGCAGTGCGTCGCATTGAAATGAACGCTGTGTTGTAGCGCAGCATTTCCTCGACCGCATTGCTGATTTTGTCGGGGTTGTCGACCAGGTATTGCAGCTGCTCCGGATGTTCCATTAACAAGCGCATCCCCTGGGACATAACCGTGCGGGTAGACTCATTGCCGCCCACCAGGATGAGAATGAACATCCAGCCGAATATGTCCTCGGAAACGGGCTCGCCATTCAGCTCAGCGTCAAGCAAGGCGCTGGTAATGTTGTCCATAGGTTCTTCGTGGTGCTGCGCTGCCAATTGCATGGCGTAGCCAATAACTTCGATGGCAGCCAACTGACCCTCTTCCTCTGAGATGGACATATCCGGGTCATCGGCGAAAATCATGGTGTTGGTCCACTGGAAGAACTTCTTCCGATCCTTCAGGGGGACGCCCAGTAACTCAAGGATAGCGATGAGGGGCAGTTCAGCGGCGACCTCTTCTACAAACTCGCACTCGCCCTGGCTGGCTACTGCATCGACGATCTCCCTGGCATGCTTGCGAAATTCGGCCTCGTAAGAATCGACTCGCTTGGGGGTGAACGCATTGCGCACAATGCGGCGTACTTTCTGATGAAGGGGTGGATCCATGTTAATGATGGTGTTTTGCTGCATCTCCACGGTGAACTCATCCATTTCCATAGGAAAGGCAGAGCGGGCGGCGGAAGAGAATAACCCGGGGTTTTTCGAGACGAAGTCCATCTCTTTAATGCGAGTGACTGCCCAATAGGGAATTCCGGTGATTGGGTCTTCGATTTTAACCATCGGGCCCGCATCACGAATTTCCTTCAGGTCCTTATAGGGCATGCCGTCCTTATAGGTATCGGGATCCAGCAAGTTGGAAAAAGGGCATTGGCTCATGATGGCCTCCCGGCAATTTGGTTGTGTGGATGGAGTGCAACTAACGCCTATTAGTTCATAGTTAATTCTGGCATAAGCCGGTTATTGGGTAAAGTCAGACCGGTATTCCCTGCTGCACTGCAGGGTTAGGGTTTTAGTGCCCGCGGTACCCCAGGGCTTCGCTCAACTGGGGCTCATAGACTCGCTGAAGGCCCTCCATATCAGCAATCGTGCGGGCCACACGCAACGAGCGGTGTAATGCTCTACCCGACAGTAGCATTTGCTCTGCCGCCTGCTCCAGCATCTGTTTGGCGGATTTATTCAGCTCACATATATCCAGTAATCGGTCGTTACCAAGGCGAGCATTAATGCAGTGCTGACGCGAGTGCTGGGTCTCCCGACACTGATTTACCCTGGCGCGAACTGCGCTAGACGATTCGCCGCTACCGTCTTGCGCCAGCAATTGGCCCGGTGCAAGTCGGGGGACATGAGCGTGGAGATCTATACGATCCAGCAGGGGTCCGGAAACTCGACCACGGTAGCGCTTAACCTGGTCGGGGGTGCACCGGCAGGGCCGCTCCGGATCACCGAGATAACCACAGGGGCAGGGGTTCATTGCAGCAATGAGTTGGAAACTGGCGGGGTAGCTGAGTTTGTGTCGCGCCCTGGAGATTGTCACCAGACCAGATTCCATTGGTTCTCTTAATACTTCAAGGCAGTGGCGGCTGAATTCAGGCAGTTCGTCGAGAAATAACACGCCTCCGTGGGCCAGGGAGGCCTCTCCGGGACGAGGGTCGCTGCCGCCGCCAATTAAGGCGGCGGCGCTGGCGCTGTGATGAGGACTGCGAAAAGGTCGTCTTAGCGCTGCATCCTTGGCTTCCTTGCCCTGAAAATCTCGCAGTGCCAGGGTAACCAGTGCCTCCTCGCGGGATGGGGGCGGCAATATGCCGGGGAGGCGGCTGGCCAACAAGGTCTTGCCGGTGCCCGGAGGCCCACTGAACAGCAGGTTGTGGCCACCGCTGGCAGCGATCTCCAGTGCCCTGCGAGCTGATTCCTGGCCAACGACATCACTGAGGTCGGGATAGCTCGTTTCTGCTCGCATAATGTGGCGATCAGGCTCAGGCAGGGTTGCAGAGCCGTTGATGTGGGCACACAGGGTAAGTAAATCAGGCGCGGCCAGGACTGAGGCGTCCGGAACCAGGCTGGCGTTGCGCTGGCAGGGAGTGGGTACTATTAACCCATTGCCGCAAGCACTGGCGGCCAGAGCGGCGCAAACTACGCCCGGGACGGATTGTAAACTACCGTCCAGGGCGAGCTCACCCAGATATTCGCAGGGCGTTGTTTGTTTGTCTTCTAATTGTCCAGAGGCCATTAAAATGCCCAGCGCAATGGGCAGGTCAAAACGGCCCCCGTGTTTGGGCAAATCTGCGGGTGCCAGATTGATGGTAATACGGCGGTCTGGGAACTCGAAGTAGGAGTTGAGAATAGCGCTGCGCACCCGCTCCTTACTCTCGCGCACTGCAGTTTCAGGTAAGCCGACAATATTAAAGGCGGGCAGCCCATTGGAGAGATGGGTTTCCACGCGCACCGCTGGGGCGGAAAGACCGGACAGTGCCCGGCTGTGAACAACAGACAGTTCCATGGCTCGTCCTTGAGCACTGGGCCGGTGATCCGGCGTTTATCAGCCCTCGGAAGAGAGCGCCTCAAATTCCTTGGTCATGGCTTCCAGTTCGGCTTCCAGTGTGACCACTCTTTCGCGCGTGCGTTTGAGGATCTCTGATTGGGCGTCGAACTCCTCGCGGCTTACAACCTCCAGGCGGGAAAGTGCCGACTGAGCCAGGGCGCGCACGCTTTTATCCACTTCTCCTTTGAGGCCGGAATTACCCACCATTTCGTTAACCTGTTGCAGGACTTCCCAGGGAGGAGGGGGGGGGTTAATTGCCATTGCTATCGACCTTGTTGGGCAGGGTGGCATGAATGTTAGTCGATTTGGCGCTGGGAACCCAGATCAGATTCGGGCAAAAACCGTTGTTGACTCGTAAAAGGAGGAGACTTTCTGCCAGACGCTTCATTTTGGTGCGCCAAGTGGTGGCGCTGATCAGTTTGGGTGCATTGAGCAGCCCGCCGATAGTGCTTCAAGGGTGCTATTTAATGGCCATTTTTAGTCCAACACTCTGATTTTAATGAAAATAATCCTATTTGGCACAGCCGATGCAATACCCAGGACAGAGCGTCACAGCGCACACAGTGTGCCCGTGAAGAGATGGCGCATTACACAGCTAACACCCAGTCAAACAAATCATGGAGATTTGAAACATGTTGAAAAAAGTACTTCCCGCAGCAATTGCAGCCTCATTACTGTCTGGAGCTATGGCTACCACCGTGCAGGCTGGCGAAATTAGCGCCAACGTTTCACTGGTCAGTGACTATCGCTTCCGTGGTATCTCGCAGTCGAACGAAGATATCGCTATTCAGGGCGGTTTTGATTACGCCTTCGATAACGGCATTTATGTCGGTACCTGGGGCTCTTCGGTCGATTTCGATAGCACAGATGGTTTCAACGGTTCCCTGGAGCTGGACTACTATGCCGGTTGGGCCATGGAAGTGGGTGAAAACTCAGCCATCGATGTGGGCTACATGTATTACGACTATCCCGGAGACGATGGCGCCGAGGGCGACTATCAGGAAGTTTACGGCAGCTTCTCGTTTCATGATTTTACCATCGGCCTGAATTACTCCGATGACTACTACGGTGAAACCGATACCTTCTTCTATTACTACGCGAACTACAGCTTTTCCCTTGGCGAAAACTGGGGCCTGGACGTTCATGTCGGTTATAACGACCTGGAAGAAGATGGAGGTTTCCTGGGCACCAGTGAAGGTTCCTATACCGACTATTCCGTGGGCCTGACCTGGTCTGTTGTGGGTGTGGACCTTGGTGCTGCTTATGTGGGCACAACGCTCGATGAGGAAGATGTGTTCGGCACTGACTGGGGTGAAGACACCGTGGTTTTCTCAATATCCAAAAGCATGTAGTCGAAATTGAGCCGAACCGGGGGCGCCCAAGGTGGCGTCCCACATTAAATACCAGGAGAGAAACATGAAATTAATCACCGCGGTAGTGAAGCCCTTCAAGCTGGACGATGTGCGCGAGGCATTGTCTGAAATCGGCGTTCAGGGCATCACTGTGACAGAAGTAAAAGGTTTTGGTCGCCAGAAAGGCCACACCGAGTTGTATCGAGGTGCTGAATATGTTGTCGACTTTCTGCCCAAGGTAAAGATCGATGTGGCGGTAGCCGACAGTGTCGTTGAGCAAACGATTGAAGCAATCACCAATGCTGCAAATACAGGGAAGATCGGTGACGGAAAAGTTTTTGTCTCGCCCCTGGAGCAAGTGATTCGGATTCGGACCGGTGAAACCGGCGAAGAAGCCATCTAATCCCTGAACTGAATAAGAGAGAGTTATTCTAATGGAAGACAATATTTTTCAACTGCAGTACGCGCTGGACACCTTTTACTTCCTGATATGCGGTGCGCTGGTCATGTGGATGGCTGCCGGATTCGCAATGCTGGAAGCAGGTTTGGTTCGCGCCAAGAACACGACCGAAATATTACTTAAAAATGTCGCGTTGTATGCGGTCTCCTGCACCATGTACATGATATGCGGTTACATGATTATGTACGGCGGCGACCTGTTCCTTTCCAGCATCACCGGCGACGGTGTTGCAGGCGCTGAAGAGGCTGCCACTTACGCACCATCGGCAGACTTTTTCTTCCAGGTGGTATTCGTTGCAACGGCCATGTCCATCGTATCCGGTGCCGTGGCTGAGCGCATGAAGCTGTGGGCTTTCCTGGCATTTGCAGTGGTCATGACCGGTTTTATCTATCCGATGGAAGGTTCCTGGACCTGGGGCGGAAATGCGGTGTTTGGCATGTATACCCTTGGCGACCTCGGTTTCTCTGACTTCGCAGGTTCTGGCATTGTGCATATGGCTGGCGCCGCGGCAGCGCTCGCAGGTGTTATTTTGTTGGGTGCTCGCAAGGGCAAGTACGGCCCCCAGGGGCAGATCAACGCCATTCCCGGTGCGAACTTGCCACTGGCCACGCTCGGCACATTTATTCTGTGGATGGGCTGGTTCGGCTTTAACGGCGGCTCGGTGCTGGCAACGGCCAGCGTGGAGAGCGCTAACTCGGTGGCGGTCGTATTTATGAATACCAACGCGGCTGCAGCTGGCGGCCTGATCGCTGCTCTGCTGGTTGCCAAAATTATGTTTGGCAAGGCAGACCTTACCATGGCCCTCAACGGCGCCCTGGCTGGACTGGTCGCGATCACTGCTGAACCTTCCACCCCTACGGCGTTGCAATCGACTTTGTTCGGCGGCATAGGTGGGGCTTTGGTTGTGTTCTCTATCGTGACCCTCGATAAGCTGAAGATTGATGACCCGGTCGGTGCGATCTCTGTGCACGGTGTGGTTGGATTGCTGGGCCTGCTGCTGGTGCCGCTTACCAACGACGGCTCCTCCTTCAGCGGCCAGTTGATTGGTGCGGTAACTATCTTCGGCTGGGTATTTGTCACTAGCCTGATTGTCTGGGGCGTGCTCAAGGCAGTGATGGGCATTCGAGTCAGCGAAGAGGAAGAGTACGAGGGTGTGGACCTGGCGGAGTGTGGTATGGAAGCCTACCCGGAGTTTACGACCAAGTAATCACTACTATCTTGCAGGCGCATGGTTAAATGCGCCTTACTTGGGGCCTTATGGCCCCTTTTTTATTTTTACAGGCTGCGCTGGTCGCAAAAGGGCACCAAGCTGCGCAGACGACGCACGGCAGCTATCGATGATCCTCATCAATTTACTCCCGGTGTAAATGTCCCTATGATGAGTCGCTTCCAGATAAGGAGACCTCACTAATGAAACTGGTCACAGCCGTTATTAAACCTTTTAAGTTGGACGACGTTCGAGCTTCGCTGTCGCAGATAGGCGTGCAGGGAATCACCGTGACTGAGGTCAAAGGCTTTGGTCGTCAGAAGGGCCACACGGAGTTGTACCGTGGTGCAGAGTATGTGGTCGATTTTCTACCCAAGGTGAAGTTGGAAATAGCTGTAGCTGATGGTGACGTGGAAAGCGCCATAGAGGCCATTGCTGCTACTGCCAACAGCGGAAAGATTGGTGACGGCAAGATTTTCGTGTCTGATCTTGAGCAGGTGATCCGCATTCGCACCGGCGAAACTGGCGAAGACGCAATTTAGCTATTGTCGTGAGGCGATGGCTGCTATGGCGTCAGGTAAGTGCAACAAGTTGTCGATCTCCTGATCAGCCCTGCCCCCCCCAGGCCATTGCTCGCCTTGTGAGTTCATCCACACCGTAAACATACCGACCTCCCGGGCACCTTGAATATCGTGCTCAGGATTGTCACCCACGTGAACAATTTCATCGGCTGCAACGTTCGCAGTGGCCATGGCTGCGTGGAACATATCGGGCGCCGGCTTGCTGGCACCGAATTCCTCCGCCAAAAAAGCGAAATCAAAGTACTCGCCCGCGTCCGTTTTATAAATGTCCGCATTGCCGTTGGTGAGGGCTCCCAGGCTGTATTGCTTTGCCAGTGTTTCCAGAACGCCTAGAGCCTCCTCGTAAAGCTCTACCCGGTGCCGCTCTGCGAGGAATTCAGCGAACGCCCGCTTCGCCCCCTCATGCGCTTTTTCTTCTTCGTAACCGGCGGCCATTTGCAGCTCCAGTAACATCTGGTGACGCATGGCGCTGACGTTGTGGACAAAATGCGGGAAACGCTTCCATACCGACTTTTTGAATTCCCAAAGGGCCTGATGATCGTATTGCTCTATGGTGCCGGGGCGATGCTCCAGCAGCCAGACACGCTGCGCATCTTCCGCGCGCAGTAAAGCCGGTTCCACATCCCACAGGGTGTTGTCCAGATCGAAGGTAATTACTTTTATCGTCACACGCTAGTCTCGCTTTCGTCGCTTGGCCCGGGGATGGGCCGCGTCATACACCTTGGCCAGATGCTGGAAATCAAGGTGGGTGTAAATCTGGGTAGTGGAGATATTGGCGTGCCCCAGCAGTTCCTGCACCGCGCGTAAATCTCCGGAGGACTCCAGCATATGACTGGCAAACGAATGCCGTAACATGTGGGGGTGAACATCCTGGCGCATTCCCGCCTTGCGCCCCTGCAGCTTCAGTCGCGCCTGAATATTGCGCACGCTGATCCGCTGTCCCCGGTTGCTGGTAAAAAGGGCGACGCTGGCGTCTTCATCGGCTGCGATATCGGGGCGCACGGTCAGCCATTTATCAATCGCCTTCAGGGCAGCACTTCCCACAGGCACTGTGCGCGTCTTATTGCCCTTGCCGGTCACGGTGAGCAGTCGGGAGCCGCGATCTATATCATTTATATTGACTGAATTGAGTTCGGCCAGGCGCAGGCCTGAGGAGTAAAATAATTCCGCCATGGCGTGGTCGCGCAGGGCGGTGGGACTATCGTCCTCGAACATCAGGTAGCGATCTACCTGATCAGCATCCAGTGTTTTGGGCAGTTTTCGGGGCTTGCGCGGTGCCTGAACCGCGGCGGCGGGGTTGCGTGGGTGACCATTGATGCGGCTGAGATAGTTGAAGAAAGAGCGTGCAGCAGACAGACTGCGCTGAATGCTGCTGCCGGCCAGCCCCCGGCGATGTAACTGGCTCACCCAGGCGCGAATATCTGCTTCGTCCAGTTCCGCGGCTGTTTGTTTTTTGATCTGTTCGCCGTAGCGCTGCAGGGAAGCCAGATCCCGTTGGTAGTTTTCCAGGGTATGAGGTGACAACTGACGCACGTCTCTCAGGTAGTCAATAAACTCCTTACAGGCGTCTGTTAGCGCGCTCTTCACATCAGCTTACTTTAGGTGCGGCAACAAGCGGACAATGACGTCGGCGATATGGGTGAGGAACAAGGTACCCATACTGCTGCCGTAGCGGTTGGCGTCAGCGCTACCCACGGCGATCAGTCCCAGTTCTTCGCCGTTGGCCAGAGGCATCAGCGCAGCGGAGCCTACTTCACCTGCATCGGGAAACAGGTACGCCAACTCTTCCTTGCGCAATACTCCGCAAACCGGCTTGCGGCCTTTTAACAGTGCGCCGATCTCTATTTTTGCGGCCTCTGAGGTTTCGACACGGCACTTACCGTCAGAAGACGGCTCGCCAAACAGGATAAGGCTGGCGTAATCGACCTTGAAGTCTTTCTCCATGGCATCCATAAAGGCGCTGTAAACGCTGTCCAGGTTCCTGGCATCCAGCAGGGCAAGCACCAGTTTGCGAGTTTGTTCGTAGAGTTTGTCGTTGTCGCGCGCGTTGGCTGTTAGCGCGTTGAGGCGGTGACGCATGTCGATATTGCGCTCGCGCAGCACGCTCACCTGCTTTTCTACCAGTGAAACCGCGCTGCCAGAGGCGTGAGAGATATGCAGGTGGTCGAGCATATCCGGGTTGCGCTGCAAGAAGTCGCCGTTGAGCTTCAGGTATTCCCTGACCTGCTCATCGCTAAGCTCTGTTGCCGGTGCAATAGCCTGCGCCTGTTCGTTAGACATGGTGTCGCTCCCCTGGTCTTTCAGAGGTCACCACACATGGCACCTCAGATTCTTATTGTGCCCTCGAACACCGAAGCGGTAGGGCCGGTCATAATCACAGGTTGGCCGGGGCCCGCCCATGATATGGATAGCTTACCGCCCGAAAGATTAACTGTCACGGTATCGCGCAGCCATCCGCGAGATAAACCGTAAACCACCGCCGCACAGGCGCCGGTTCCGCAGGCCAGGGTTTCGCCTACGCCGCGCTCGAACACTCGCAGCTTGATCTCGGTCTCGCTGACAATTTGCATAAAGCCGGCGTTGGTTCGCTGCGGGAAACGTGGGTGATGTTCAATTAATGGGCCAAGGTGCTCGATGTTGATGCTGTCCACGTCGTCTACTCGGCAGACCGAGTGGGGGTTACCCATCGATACTGCGCCTATTTCAAGCACGTTTTCTTCGACCTGTAATGGATAGCTCGTCGCCTCTTCAGGCGCATCGAAAGGAATTTTCTGCGGTTCCAGTACCGGCGCGCCCATGTCGACTTCTACCTGGTTGTTGTCGCGCAATCGCAGTTGGATTATGCCGCAGGCTGTTTCCACGGAAATGATCCGCTTGCTGGTCAGTTTGTTATCGCGCACGAAACGGGCAAAGCAGCGAGCGCCGTTGCCACATTGCTCAACTTCACCACCATCGGCATTGAAGATTCGATAACGGAAGTCTACATCCGGACTTCCAGGAGGTTCTACTATCAGCACCTGGTCGCAGCCCACGCCAAAGCGTCTATCCGCCAACTTGCGTATCTCGCGGGGCCTGAGCTTGCAGCGCTGGCTAATCAGGTCGACAACGATAAAATCGTTGCCTGCGCCGTGCATTTTGGTGAACTTCAGCAGCATGGTTTAATCCGGCAGGCGGTGTTCACCGCGAATGATGTCAGCAATGGATTCCCGCTCTCGCACCAGGTGAACCTTCTCTCCATCTACCATGACTTCGGCAGCACGGGGTCGGCTGTTGTAGTTGGAACTCATCGTAAACCCGTAGGCACCCGCACCAAAAAGTGCCAGTAAATCGCCCTGTTGCAGGCTTAGCTGTCTCTGCTTGCCGAGAAAGTCGCCGGTTTCACAGACCGGACCCACGACATCCCAGCTTGCACTTTGGCCGACATTGTTTTCGCGAGTGTTGCGAATATCCAGCCAGGCCTGGTACAGCGCAGGGCGAATCATATCGTTCATGGCGGCATCAACAAGGGCGAAATTGTGGTCAGGTGTGGTCTTCAGGTATTCCACCGTGGTGAGCAGTAAGCCTGCATTGGCGGCGATAGACCGCCCTGGCTCGAAAACCAGTTGAAGCGGGCGATCACCCAGTTGTTCGCGCACTGCTGCGACGTACTGCGCGATAGAGGGAGGCTCTTCATCCTTGTAGCAAACACCCAGCCCACCGCCCAGGTCCAGGTGGCGCAATACAATGCCTTGCTCTGCCAGCTCGTCAATCAGGGCCAGCAAGCGTTTCAGTGCATCAATGAAGGGGCTGATCTGGGTCAACTGTGAGCCGATATGGCAGTCGACTCCGACTACCTCAATATTGGGGAGCTTCGCCGCTCGCTGATACACCAGTAAAGCCTCTTCCATCGTAACTCCGAACTTGTTTTCCCGCAGTCCGGTGGAAATGTAGGGATGGGTCTGGGCGTCGACATCCGGGTTTACGCGCACCGAAACGCGGGCAGTTTTGCCTGCATGTGCGGCAACCCCTGCCAGCACTTCCAGTTCTGCGGCGGATTCAAGGTTAAAACAGGCAATATCCAGCTCCAGCGCCTGTGCCATTTCGTCGGGCTTTTTGCCAACCCCGGAAAACACCACTTTGCCGGGGTCTCCACCTGCGGCGATTACGCGATGAAGCTCGCCTGCCGAAACAATGTCGAAGCCCGCGCCAAGCCGGGCAAGGGTATCCAGCACCGCCAGGTTGGAGTTGGCTTTTACCGCGTAGCACACCAGGTGCTCGCAACCGGCCAGCGCATCCTGATATTGGCGAAAGGCGCCTTCCAGTCCCGCGCGCGAATAGATGTAGCAGGGCGTGCCGAAGCGGTCAGCAATGTCGCTGACTGATGTGTCCTCGGCGAACAGTTCACCGTCGCGGAAAGGGAAGTTTTCCATGATTTATCTCGTTGTTTCAGTTTTCTTCGGTGGTGCTCTCTGGCTCGGAGCTGCCCGGCATGGAGCTTCTGCTTTCTGGCTCTTCACCCGGTAGATATAGCGGACCAGTCTGTCCGCAGCCGGCGAGCAGGCCCAGCAGTGTCAGTGTGGCAATGTAACGCATGAGCCTTCCCGAAATGCAAAAGCAGCGATTATACCCGCCGGTAGTAAGCCATGCGAGCAGCCCGTATCATGTGGGCAATTTCAACACAGGATAATCGAAGGTGATTTCAGAGGCAGAGTTTGGTGAACGGGTGGATGAGGCTTTCGAGGCGGTGGAGTATGCCCTCGATGAGGTAGACAGTGACCTCGACTACGAAGCCGGTGGCGGGGTACTGACGGTGACCTTCGAGAATGGTACGACTATGGTTTTTAGTCGGCAGCCGCCAGTGCGGCAGCTATGGCTGGCCGCCCGCTCCGGTGGCTTTCACTATCAATATGACGCGGAGGCTGGAGACTGGCGCAATACCCGCGATGGTAGCCTGTTTCGCCCTTTCGTCGTGGAGCAAATGAAAATTCAGGGAGAAATTGACTTCCGATGGCTTTGAAGACCCAGTCACTATGCTTATTATTGCTGGGAGCGTGCTCTGCCGCTGCCGAGCCTCTTTATGTAAAGAACCTGAGTCCGATAGCTGGCTTGCTGGGACTTCCCTCCCAGCGCAGCGCGGATATTGCTCCGACAGGCAGTCTAGACCTGGCGGTGCACGGCAGTATTGCCAGCCATTACGTCTCTGAAGATAACAATAGTGAGTCTCTCAATTTCGATGGCGAAACCGTGCGTCTGGCGATCGAGGCACGTTATGCCCTTGCCGATAATTGGGACCTGCAACTGGAGCTGCCCTGGCTGGACCACAGTGGAGGCAATCTGGATTCGGCGATTGAACGCTGGCATGACCTTTGGGGTATGTCCGATGGAGGTAGGTCCAAGGCCGTTCAAGATTTACTGGATTACCGCTACGTTGGTGGCGATGACTTCTCGTTACAGGACGATGCATCGGGATTGGGCGATATTACCCTGGCGCTGAGTCATCGTTTCTACACTGCCGACACATCTTCGGCCGCGGTTGTCCTGGGCTACAAGTTTTCTACCGGTGACGAGGATGAGTTTCTGGGGTCGGGATCAGATGACTTTTACCTTGCAGTTCGGTTTTCAGGCGATCATGGCAGTGAACTACCTCTACGCTGGCACGGGCAGCTTGGGTATCTTCGCGCAGGCGACCTTGATCTGGTCGGCAATATGCAGGAGCAGGACTTGTGGTTTGCTGGCCTTGGGCTGGACTGGAAACTGACTGCGGCCTGGTCATTGCTGGGGCAGCTGGATGTCCACGCAGCACCCACTGACAGCGATATTGACGCCTTGGGTGAATCCGCAATCATGTTGAGTGCGGGGGGGCGATGGCGCTTCGCCGAACATTGGGCGCTGGACCTGAGCATTGTTGAAGATGTGCAGGTGGAAACAGCGCCCGATGTGACCTTTCAGGCGAGCCTTAGATACGCCGGCTGGTAAGAGACTTTTTCGCTATTGCCGCGAAGGCGAGGACTCTTTGCGCTGCTCAAGCAACGCCGTCGCTCGCTCGGCTGCTGCCGCAACCTGGCCAGGCGCAGTGCCTCCCAGGTGATCACGCGCACAGAGGGAGCCTTCCAGGGTCAGCACCTCGAAGACGTCCTCGCCAATATCAGCACAAAAGCCCTGTAAGGTCGCCAGTTCCATTTCTGCCAGGTCCATTTGAGTGTTGACGCCGTGAGCAACGGCCTTGCCAACAACCTCATGGGCATCTCGGAAAGGCAGGCCAAGGCCGACCAGGTAGTCTGCCAGGTCTGTAGCGGTGGAGAACCCCGAGCGCGCTGCTTCACGCATTTGTTCCACCCGCGGTTTGATGGCAGGCACCATATCAGCGAAGGCTCGCAGCGAGTCAAGTACCGTGTCGACGGTGTCAAACAAGGGCTCTTTGTCTTCCTGATTGTCTTTGTTGTAAGCCAGTGGTTGGCTTTTCATCAGGGTTAGCAGGGAGATCAGGTGACCATTGACCCGGCCTACTTTTCCCCTCACCAGTTCGGGTACATCCGGATTTTTTTTCTGCGGCATGATGGACGAACCGGTGCAGAAACGATCAGGCAGCTCAATAAAATTAAATTGGGCCGAGGTCCATATCACCAGTTCTTCCGACATCCGCGACAGGTGGGTCATTAGCAGGGACGCAAACGAGCAAAACTCGATGGCAAAATCTCGATCTGATACGGAGTCCAGTGAGTTCTCGGTAGGTTTGTCAAAGCCCAGCGCCGCCGCTGTATGGGCACGATCAATTGGATAGGTAGTGCCTGCCAGCGCGGCTGCGCCAAGGGGAGATTGGTTCATGCGTGCGCGGCAATCCATGAGCCTGCTAAAATCTCGCTCCAGCATTTCATTCCACGCCAACAGATGATGTCCAAAGGACACCGGCTGCGCCGTCTGAAGGTGGGTAAATCCGGGCATGATGGTGTCGGTATTTTGCGCCGCGAGCTCGATGGTTCCAAACTGCAGACGCGTCAACTCCTCAGCGATCAGGTCGATTGCGCTGCGCAGGAACAGGCGAATGTCAGTAGCAACCTGATCGTTTCGCGAACGACCTGTGTGGAGCTTTTTGCCGGTAACACCGATCAGTGCGGTCAATCTGGCTTCGATGTTCATATGCACATCTTCCAGTTCCACTGACCACTGAAATTCTCCGCTTTCTATTTCCTGCTGCACCTGGGCCAGGCCACCCTGAATTTGTTGTAGTTCCTCGTCGCTCAGTACGCCGACTTTGCAGAGCATTGCAGCATGCGCGAGCGAGCCTGCGATATCTTCAGCCGCCATGCGTTGGTCGAAACTTACCGAGGCAGTAAAACGTTGCACAAAGCTGTCAGTGGCCTCGCTAAAGCGTCCGCCCCAGAGTTTGCTGGTGTCCTGTTGCTTGCTCATTACCTGTCCTGTTGCTGAATCGTCCCACCCGAGGGTAACTTTTTACCTTGTTCGGGCCACCAAGGGATGCAAGTATACCAGCTATGTCTTCACGAAAACGCACCTATGCCCCCCGTGCCAACTGATCGCGAGCGCGAGCTGGAGTCGGCGGAGCTCGGGGAGTTTTTTATTCCCGATTTGTGTGAGCCACGGCCGGTTTTTGTCATGGTTCTGCTGGCTCAATTACTGGTCATGGTTTACACCCTCGCCAGTAGTGACCTGCCGCAGTACAACTGGGACTTGTTGGCCAACTGCTCATTGTTTGTGCAATGGGTGGTATTGGTCAGCGCATTGTTATTGTGCCAAAGCCGCAAGCCTTTCAGTCGTCTCAGCCTGCCCGTCTCCACCGTATTCAGCCTTTGTCTTATTGTTGCGGTCACCGCTGCCACCAGCTTACTAGCGCTTGAGTTGTTTCCCAGGCTTGCAGGGGAGACTGATAAGGCCTGGTGGACCTTGCGCAATCTGCTGATAGCACTGGTCATAGGCGGCATTGTGTTGCGCTATTTTTATCTGCAGCAGCAACTACGAATACAGGAAAAGCTGGAGTTGGAAGCGCGCCTGGATTCACTGCGTGCGCGCATTCGTCCCCACTTCTTGTTCAATACCCTCAATAGCATTGCCAGTTTGATTGTTTCTCGACCGGATTCGGCAGAGCAGGCGGTAGAGGACCTCGCTGAACTGTTTCGCGCCAGCCTGAAGGAAAGTCGGGAGGGCACCACGGTGGCCGATGAAGTGCGCCTCTGTGAACTCTACCTCGGAATCGAGCAATTGCGGCTGGGTGAGCGACTACAGGTCCAATGGCAGGTGGCAAAGGAGGCTCGTGATGCACCGATGCCTAGCCTGATTCTGCAACCCCTGGTTGAAAATGCAGTTTATCACGGCATTTCGCGTTTGCCGGAAGGTGGGCTCATTCGGGTTTCGGTGAATCGGCGCGGGAGTTCCATATTGGCTGTACTGGATAACCCCATGCCAGCGGGCGTGGTTGAATCTGCCGGCAATCACATGGCGCTCGCTAACGTAGAGCAACGCTTGCTGGTCACTTATGGCAGTAGTGCGGGATTGAAAGTCATCCCGGGTGAGGGCGCCTTCACGGTGGAGCTGACTTATTCGCCGGAGCAGGGTTTGTGAAGATATTGGTCGTTGACGATGAGCAATTGGCCCGCGAGCGCCTGCTGCGTTTGCTTTCACGTATACGGCCTGACGCTCAGTGTTTGCAGGCGTCTGATGGCGCCGAAGCACTGGCGACAGTGGCCGCTGAGCAGCCTGATTTGTTATTGCTGGATATTCGTATGCCGGGTATGGATGGAATAGAAGTGGCGGCGGAGCTGGAACGCGGTGACTCGCCCCCAGCGGTAGTATTCTGTACCGCATTTGATGAGTATGCGCTGCAGGCGTTGCAGCATCATGCTATGGCTTATTTGTTAAAACCTGTGCGAGAGAAGGAGCTGGCCGGAGCTTTGGAGGGCGCGGCGCGGGTAAACCGGCTGCAGCTGGCTAATTTGCAGGACCTTGGTGGCGCAGGCAATCAGCGCAGGTCAGTGAGCAGCCATACCCATCGGGGTTTTGAATCCATTGCTGTGGATCAGGTTCGCTGTTTCATTGCCGAACAAAAGTACGTGACCGCACATTCCGCAACACAAGAGCTGCTTATTCCGGATACCCTGAAAGACCTTGAACAGGAGTTTGGCGATAATCTTTTACGGGTTCATCGCAACGCCCTGGTTGCTCTGCAATACCTGTTGCGCCTCGAGAAGTCGGACGATGGCACCTGGCACGCGGTCTTGGATGGTCTGGAAATGTCGCCTGCGATTAGTCGCCGGCACCTGGCCGAGGCGAAGGAACGGCTCGCGCGGCGCTGATACCGCCACTGCACAATGGTATGATAATAGGTTAACGATAGGCCCATCTGTTTGTAAGGAAACCCAGACATGCCCACCCGCACGCTCACCATCGCCACTCGTGAGAGTCCCCTTGCACTCTGGCAGGCTGAATACGTTCGCGATGCCCTGATGAGCGCCCATCCCCGATTAGAGGTGAGCCTACTGGGTATGACATCACGCGGTGATCAACTGCTGGATGTGCCGCTGGCAAAGGTGGGTGGCAAAGGCTTGTTTGTAAAGGAGTTGGAGACAGCGCTGCTCGATGGCAGTGCAGATATTGCCGTTCATTCAATGAAAGATGTGCCTATGAGTTTCCCTGAGGGTCTGACCCTGGGCGTTATTTGTGAGCGCGAAGATCCCACTGACGCGTTTGTCAGCAATAACTTCGAGTCGCTTGCGCAATTGCCGGCAGGCTCAGTCGTCGGCACGTCAAGTCTTCGGCGTGAATGCCAACTGCGGGCCCGCAGGCCCGACCTGCAAGTAAAATTCCTGCGCGGCAACGTCAACACTCGCCTGCGTAAGCTGGATGAGGGACAGTACGATGCGATAATTCTGGCCAGTGCAGGGCTGATTCGACTTGGCTTTGGCGAGCGCATTGCCGACAGTATTAGTGTAGATGACTCCCTGCCCGCGGGCGGTCAGGGCGCAGTGGGCATTGAATTGCGCGAGGGTGATGGCGACGTGCTGGAGTTGCTGCAAACGGTGCATCATCCACTGACAGCGCAACGGGTGATTGCCGAACGGGCAATGAACCAACGCCTCAACGGAGGCTGCCAGGTGCCAATCGCCTGTTTCGCTGAGTACCTCGATAATGGTCACCTGCGCCTTCGTGGCCTGGTGGGCCGGCCCGACGGATCAGAAGTTTTGCGGGCCGAGGCCATTAGCTCGCCAGAGGATGCGGAGAATTTGGGCATCAGTGTTGCCAATGAACTGTTAGCGCAGGGTGCTGCGGCGATTCTGGCAGAGGTTTATGGCGACTAGCGTATTAGTCACTCGCCCCGCCGGTCAGGCGGACGAATTGCTTCGCGCCTTAGCACAGGCGGGTTATGCATCTGTTCACCATCAACCGATGCTGGAACTGGTGCCCCTTAAAGAGCTAGCCGCGGCGCAACGTCAGCATGTTCTCGACCTGGACTGCTATCAGCACGTGATCTTTATTAGCTCCAATGCGGTGCGCTTCGGTCTTGAGTGCATCGAAGATTATTGGCCGCAGCTTCCTAGCGGAATCAACTGGTATGCAATAGGTGATGCCACTGCCAGGATACTCGAGGCAAGGGGCTTGAGTCCGCTGTCCCCCAAAGAGCAAATAAACAGCGAGGGACTGCTTGCTTTGCCAGAACTGGCGCAGGTTGCCGGACAGCGAGTGCTCATCGTCAAGGGTACCGGGGGGCGTAAAACCCTGCGGGAAACACTGCACCAGCGAGAAGCAAGAGTAGACGAGCTGGCCTGTTATCGACGAGTCTGCCCGGAAATGGCATCCGGATCCCTGGCTGAATTGTTGTTCCGCAAAGCGGTTGATGTGGTGATGATTAGCAGCGGAGAAGGCTTGCACAACATGCTGACATTGCTTAGCGACAAAGAAAGCACTAACTTTAGAGATATAGGTCTTGTTGTGCCTTCGCCCCGGGTGGCGAAGCTGGCGCAACAGGCAGGTTTTAATGATGTGGTAACCGCGGCGAATGCCTCGGATGCCGCCATGCTGCAGGCTCTGCAGCAGTGGCGAGCCGGAGACTAGCGAGTGAGCGAAGAAAAAGATAAGCCCGAGGAGGATACCTCGATTTCCGCCGCGGCGGAGTCCAGTGCCGAGGTCACGGATACTGCACCGGAGCCAGACAAAAAAGCGGAGGTGGCAGCCAAAGCAGATAAACCAGCGTCTGCAACGCCCGCACCTGCGCCAGTAAAAGGACGCTCGTCCTTCGTTGGCTGGTTGGCTTTATTGTTGGTCTTGGTGCTGGCCGGCGCCGCAGGTTGGTCTCTCCAGCAGGGTATGGATCGGGAGAAAGATCTCAAACGGCGTATCAATAAACTGGAAAATAAAACCGGCGGGCAGCAGGCCGAACTCCAGGGCCAGTTACAATCTCTTGAGCAAGACATACGCAAGCAGCTGAAAACAGGTTTGGACGCGGCGAATTCAGCCTCAACCAATCAGTCAGCGTCCTTGCAGCAGTTTTCTCAGCAGTTGGATGCCCAGAACCAGCAGATTGCGGCGTTTAGTGCCAATGATCATGAGAGCTGGCTGCGGGCCGAGGCACAGTACCTGCTGCGCCTGGCTAACCAGCGTGTGGTAATGGCCCGTGATACCGACTCGGCGCTTGCCCTGCTGGACAGCGCGGACAGCATTTTGCGGCAATTGGATGATGTTAGTTTGCACGATGTTCGCGCCGCGGTCGCGGCGGAGCAGGCCGCATTGCGGGCAGTGCCTAAAGTCGATGTCGAAGGTATTTATCTCCGACTTTCGGCCCTGGTCGAGCAGGCTGACAGGCTGGTGATTTTTCAAATGCAAGAGCAGGAAGATCAACCTGAGGCGAGGCCAGAGGAAGGTGACTGGCAGGTTCGCCTGGAGCGTGGTTATGAAGAAGCGGCACGCAAGCTCTCTGACTATATTGTGATTCGCCGTCGAGACGTGCCCATGCAAGCGTTGATGGATCCCCAGTGGGAGGGTTTGGTGCGGCAAAACCTGCGCATGTTGCTGGAACAGGCCCAGGTGGCCTTGCTGTCTGGCAACCAGACTCTTTATGTGGAGAGTCTGCAGCGTTCGCAGCATTGGGTTGCTCAGTTCTTCGACACTGACGACGCTGCCGCTCGCGCGATGTCGCGGGAGATTGCCCAGCTGGAAGGGCAGACAATTCAGGTTGTTATGCCCAACCTGACGCGTTCTCTGCAGGCTTTGGATGATGCTGTCAGTCAGCGCCTGCAACAGGGAGGCGCGGAGTAAACCATGCGTAAACTCTTTGCACTGCTGCTCATTGCATTACTGGTGGGGGTGGGAATTGTCGCCGTTATAGAAACCGATCCTGGTTATATTTTGGTGGCCTATGGAAACTACACGGTGGAGACCAGCCTGTGGGTGGGCATAGTGTTGCTTGCCGTATTCACCCTGCTGATCTACCTGACGCTAAGATTGGTGCGTCGCTTACTGGGCGGGCAACAGTCTCTGGCCAGTTGGATTGGGGGTCGCAGGGTTCGGGCCTCTTCGCGTTTGACCACGCGCGGGTTGATTAGCTTTATCGAGGGCAACTGGACTCGTGCCAGACGCCAATTGTTAAGGGGCGCCAAAAATAGTGAAGCACCGCTGGTGAACTACCTGATGGCGGCCCGATCCAGCTATCGCTTGAATGAGCCGGATAAAATGCGCGAATACCTGGGCGCTGCGGAAGACGCAGAGTCAGAAGCGGGTATTGCCGTTGAGCTTACCCAGGCGGAGCTGCGCCTGCATTCCGGGCAATTTGAACAGGCCCTGGCGACACTGGTGCGCGCCAGACGCAATGCCGGGCGGCATCCCTATGTGTTGGATCTTTTACATCGTGCCTATTATGGACTTAAGGACTGGCAGGAGCTGGTTAGCCTGTTGCCCGAGCTGAAAAAATATAAAGTACTTTCTGCCGAAGCGCTGGAAAAATTAGAGCGTGAAATTTATACGGAAATGTTGATATCCAGTGCTCAGGGCGACGATTCCGGCGATGCGCTGCAGCAGGCGTGGCAAGCAATGCCTGCCCACTTAAAGCAGAACGCTTCGGCACTGGATAAGTACGTGGCTTTGCTGGTGAAGGGCGGGCACCACGCGACAGCCGAGAAAGTCATTCCACGAGCGCTCAAGCAAACCTGGGATTCGAAGCTGGTGCGCGAGTATGGCTATGTGCTCGGTCAGGACAGTGCAAAGCAACTTGCACAGGCCGAGAACTGGTTGCCAGCTCACACCGAAGATGCCCAGCTGTTGTTGTGCCTTGGGCGTTTGTCAGCCCGGGAAAAACTTTGGGGTAAGGCCAGAGATTACTTTGAAAGTAGCTATCGCCTGGAGCGCAGCGCTGAAATTTGCGCGGAGTTGGGACGCTTGTTGGTTGCTCTGGGTGAGCCCAAAGTGGCCGGGGCCTACTTTCGTGAAGGTTTGCAATTGAAAGAAGCCGACTTGCCAGATCTGCCGATGCCAGAAAACACGGTGCCACAGGCACAGCGGCTGGCTCGAACCTGAAGCTCCGAGCTGCGGGTGCTTGTTAATCCAGCGTTATACCCAGCTCATCCCAGATATCGTCGACCCGGTCTTTAACCGCTGGGTCCATCGAGATGGGTTCACCCCATTCCCGCTGCGTCTCGCCCGGCCACTTGTTGGTGGCGTCAAAACCCACCTTGGAACCGAGCCCCGCCACTGGCGAGGCAAAGTCGAGATAGTCGATCGGTGTATTCTCAATAAACACGCAGTCTCGCTGCGGGTCCATGCGGGTGGTCATTGCCCAAATCACATCTTTCCAGTCCCTGGCATTGACGTCTTCATCGGTAACGATGACAAATTTTGTGTACATGAACTGACGTAAAAAAGACCATACGCCGAGCATCACGCGTTTTGCGTGACCGGGATATTCCTTGCGCATGGTGACCACCGCCATTCGGTAGGAGCAGCCCTCAGGGGGTAGATAAAAATCCACAATCTCCGGGAATTGCTTTTGTAGCAGAGGGACGAAAACCTCATTCAAGGCGACGCCCAGCACGGCGGGCTCATCCGGCGGCCGGCCGGTATACGTGCTGTGATAAATAGGCGACTCCCGATGGGTAATCGCTTCCACAGTGAACACGGGAAAGCGCTCGACCTCATTGTAATAACCTGTATGGTCGCCGAACGGGCCTTCGTCCGCTTCCTCTCCGGGTTCAAGGTAACCCTCCAGGATGTATTCTGCAGTCGCTGGCACTTTCAGTTCCTGCTCTCGGCACAGCGGAGTAAAACAGTCCGCGACCTCGGTTTTGCTGCCGCGCAACAGGCCGGCGAACGCGTACTCGGAAATGCCATCGGGAACGGGAGTGACAGCGCCCAAGGTGGTCGCCGGATCTGCGCCCAGGGCGACGGCCACAGGATAGCGTTTGCCAGGGTTCTTCAATTGCCAGTCGCGATAATCCAGGGCGCCACCGCGATGCGAAAGCCAGCGCATTATGAGCTTGTTCTTCGCGATTAACTGCATGCGGTAAATGCCGAGATTCTGTCGTTCTTTCTCCGGACCGCGCGTGATCACCAGTGGCCAGGTGACCAGGGGGCCGGCATCGCCCGGCCAACAGGTCTGTATAGGCAGTTGATACAGGTCAACCTCGTCACCGGTTTTGGCGTGGAACTGACAGGGCGGGTTACGCACTGTGCTGGGACCCATGTTGAGCACTTGCTTCAGAATAGGTGCTTTGTCTACCAGGTCACGCATACCTTTTGGGGGGTCTGGTTGGCGCAAATAAGCAAGCAGTTCGCCAATATCGCGCAGCGCGCTTACTTCCTCTTCACCCATTCCAAGTGCGACACGCTGCTCGGTGCCGAACAGGTTGGCCAGTACCGGGGTGCTGTGGCCCTTGGGGTTTTCAAACAGCAGTGCGGGGCCGCCGGCGCGCAATGTGCGGTCGGCGATTTCGGTCATTTCCAGATTGGGGTCGACTTCGGCTGTTATGCGAACCAGGTCGCCACGTTGCTCTAACTCGGCGATAAATTCGCGCAGATCCTTGTACTTCACTGATCACTATTCTCAACGGACGTTGGTGGGAAACAGTACACCCTCAATGCGGGCTTAGCAACGGGATTGCAGCCCGGCTTGCGCTAGGGCTTAAGTGTCAGGGACCAGCGCCTTAGAGACGCCAGTTCAGTGCTAACTGTGCTGCGAGTTACCAGACCGCAGAAGCGCTTACTTGCGCTTCATTGACAAGAAGAACTCGTCATTGGTTTTGGTATCCTTGAGCTTATCGATAAGGAACTCAATTGCCGGGGTATCTTCCATGCCGTGCAGTAGTTTGCGCAGAATCCACATACGCGCCAGTTCTTCCTCACCGGTGAGGAGTTCCTCACGACGAGTACCGGAGCTGCGAATATTGATGGCCGGATAAACTCGCTTCTCCGCAACTTTGCGATCCAGATGCAGCTCCATGTTACCGGTGCCTTTGAATTCCTCGTAGATCACTTCATCCATTTTGGAGCCGGTGTTAATCAGCGCAGTGGCGATGATGGATAGGCTGCCGCCTTCTTCGATGTTTCGCGCCGCACCGAAAAAGCGCTTGGGGCGTTCCAGGGCATGGGCGTCTACACCACCGGTCAATACTTTACCGGAGCTGGGGATAACAGTGTTGTAGGCACGAGCAAGGCGAGTAATAGAGTCCAGCAAAATAACGACATCTTTCTTGTGTTCTACCAGGCGTTTGGCTTTTTCGATGACCATATCGGCCACCTGTACGTGACGCGATGGAGGTTCGTCGAAGGTGGAGGCAACTACCTCAGCACCGCGGGCACCGACTGATCGCTGCATCTCCGTTACTTCTTCCGGACGTTCATCAATCAGCAGCACGATGATGTGGCAATCCGGGTTGTTGCTGATAATCGCCTGAGCGATGTTCTGCATCATAATGGTTTTACCGGCTTTGGGCGGTGCAACTAACAGACCGCGCTGTCCTTTGCCGATGGGGGCTACCAGGTCGATGATACGCCCCGTCAGGTCCTCGGAACTGCCATTGCCTTTTTCCAAGGTCATGCGTTCGTCCGGGAACAGTGGAGTCAGGTTCTCGAACAGAATTTTGTGCTTCGCGCTCTCCGGCTTGCTGAAGTTAATCTCGCCAACCTTGAGCAGCGCGAAATAGCGTTCGCTGTCCTTGGGTGGGCGGATTTTGCCGGAAATAGTGTCACCGGTGCGCAGGTTAAAGCGACGAATCTGGCTGGGGGACACGTAAATATCATCCGGCCCGGCAAGATAGGAGCTGTCTGCACTGCGCAAGAAGCCGAAACCGTCCTGCAGGATCTCCAACACACCATCACCGTAAATATCCTCTCCGCTCTTGGCGTGTCGTTTGAGGATGGCAAAGATGATGTCCTGTTTGCGGGACCGGGCCATGTTGTCCAGTCCCATATCCTTGGCGATATCGATAAGTTCCTGGGTGGATTTGGTTTTTAGATCGGTAAGATTCATAGATTAATAGTGTGATTCAGGCTTGAGGGGATTCGGGTTAATTGGGAATACGTGCGGACTTCGGTCAGCAAATTGGAGCTTTAAAATTGGGTGGTAGTTTTATTATTGCGGCACAGGAATGTGCAACGAGAGAAAAGGTAGCACGCAGGGAAGGGGCCGTCTACCGCTAATTTTAACTTTATCCAGACGATCTGGGACCCCTTCGAGGAGCTTGCAAACGCTCCAAGGGTTTTTGCGGTCCCACTTTTTGTGGCCAAGCGCTAAGTGATGGACCCAGAACATGTTTGGGCCTGCCTATCACAGGAGGATGTTTGAGCGGGTTACAGTGAGCCGGTTCGCTGGTTGTCGACAGATGATTGTTGACGCTGTTAGTCGCGCGCGCAGTGCGAAGCGATTAGGCCACTTATTAGTGAGTGGCCGTCGCAGTGATGCAAATTAAATCAGGGGCTGTTAGACCACTTCCTGAATGAATTCTGTCAGCTGGGTTTTCGAGAGAGCGCCGACCTTGGTTGCTTCTGCGTTGCCACCTTTGAAAACGATCAGAGTTGGAATTCCGCGGATACCGAACTTGGGCGCGATCTCGGGGTTGGCGTCAACGTCTACTTTGGCGATTTTTAACTTGCCTTCGTATTCCACAGCGATCTCGTCCAGGACAGGAGCGATCATTTTGCAGGGGCCGCACCACTCTGCCCAAAAATCCACCAGCACGGGGATATCGGAATTAAGTACTTCGGCATCAAAAGTGGCGTCACTCACGTGTACGATCTGGTCTGACATGTTGCTCTCCGTTTGATCTGCGGTCGTGCAAACCGCGTAGGTTTGAATTGGGTCATAATACCACCGGCTTTTAGCGGCACAAGCAAGAAGGTCAGAGTTTTTAACAATGGCCTCAGTGCTCTATGCTATCACTCCACGCGCAACGATAGCGCCGGTGATATTCTTCAACTTACTTTGTGTATGGGGACGTTTTGAACAAAAAACAACTACTTATTCTCACGATAATTGCGCTGGCACTTGGGTCCTGGTTTGCCCTTGACCTGGGCCAGTATCTGCAATTGTCGGCAGTTCAACAGCGGATGGGTGAGCTGCGCGGCTGGTACGACGATAATCCGCTATTGGCCGGGGGCATTTATTTTTGTATCTATGTCGTGGTCACCGGCTTGTCGGTACCCGGCGCGGCGGTGATGACACTGGCGGGAGGCGCGCTGTTTGGGTTCTGGTATGCCCTGCTATTGGTTTCGTTTGGCAGTAGTGTTGGAGCGACCCTGGCATTTCTGGTGTCGCGGACCTTGCTGCGTGACTGGGTACAGGAGCGCTTTGGTCGTCAGCTGGCAGCGATCAATCAAGGCTTTGCTAAAGACGGCGCGTTCTATTTATTCACCCTGCGCTTGGTGCCGTTATTTCCTTTTTTCCTGATCAATCTGCTAATGGGGCTACTCCCCATTGCGACCTGGCGTTACTACTGGGTTTCGCAGTTGGGCATGCTGCCCGCCACGGCGGTCTACGTGAACGCGGGCACTCAGCTCGGACAACTGGATTCACTGGCAGGGATTATTTCGCCAGAGCTACTGGGGTCGTTTGTGTTGCTTGGCGTTTTTCCACTGGTGGCGAAATGGTTGGTGAGTTGGCTGGCAAGCCGCCGTGTGCTGTCGGCCTGGCGCAAGCCCAAGCGCTTTGACAACAACCTGATAGTGATTGGAGCCGGCTCAGCTGGCCTGGTCTCCTCATTGATTGCTGCGACGGTGAAGGCGAAAGTGACACTCATCGAGCGTGATCGTATGGGTGGTGACTGCCTTAACACCGGTTGCGTGCCATCCAAGGCGCTCATTCGCTCCGCACGAATGGCTGCCTATGCAAGAAGGGCAGAGGAGTTCGGCCTCGCACCCATGGATGTTCAGGTGCGCTTTCCGGAAGTGATGGGACGAATTCGATCCGTTATCAAGACCATCGAGCCCCACGATTCGGTTGAACGATTTACATCCCTGGGTGTGAACTGCGTGCAAGGGGAAGCGCAAATCGTTTCGCCCTGGGAAGTAGAGGTAAATGGAGACCGGATAAGCGCGCGTCATATCGTTATTGCCAGCGGAGCCCGCCCGCGGGTTCCGGATATCCCGGGATTAGAGGCGGCGGGTTACCTGACATCGGACACGGTTTGGGAGTTGGATGTCTTGCCGCAACGTCTGTTGGTGTTAGGGGCTGGCCCTATCGGTTGTGAATTGGCTCAAGCCTTTTCATCATTGGGGAGCGAGGTGACTTTGGTGACCCACTCAGAGCGCCTGATGCCCCGTGAAGATGACGATGTGTGCGCTCATGTCCTCAATGCATTTTGCGCGCAGGGTATTACGGTGATGACCCATGCCGAGCCGGTAGAATTTTTATCTGGTGAAGAGAAACGCTGTCAGCTGACTGTCGCCGGTGAGAACCAGTCGATCGTTTTTGATCAGGTGCTACTGGCGGTGGGGCGCACGGCCAACGTCGACGGTATGGGTCTGGAGTCTCTGGGCATTGCTTTGGATTCAGCCGGTCGCGTTGAAGTTGATGATTACCTGCGAACCAGTATTCCCAGTATTCTTGCCGCCGGAGACGTTGCTGGTCCTTACCAGTTCACGCATATGGCCAGTCACCAGGCGTGGTATGCATCGGTAAACGCTTTGTTTGGCCGTTTCCGAAAGTTTCGCGTGGATTATTCCGTTGTGCCATGGGCGACATTCACCAATCCGGAGGTGGGTCGGGTTGGTCTTAATGAGGAGGAAGCCATAGAGCAGAACATTGCCTACGAGATAAGCCGTTACGACATCAGTGATCTGGACCGCGCGATTGCCGATGGCGAAGCGGGTGGATTTGTAAAAGTGCTTACCCGCCCTGGCAGTGACCACATCCTTGGGGCGACTATTGTTGGTTACCATGCCGGCGAGTTGATTAACGAGTTTGTGATCGCCATGAAACACGGCCTGGGTTTAAACAAAATTCTGGGAACCATTCACATTTACCCCACGCTGGGAGAGAGCAACAAGTTTCTTGCCGGTGAGTGGCGCAAGGCACGCAAGCCGGAGAAATTACTGGCGTTGGTTGAACGATACCATCGCTTTAATCGCGGCTAGCTTTGCAGCGCGGTCGAGGTACTGCTTTGAAGAGCAATCCGCAGGAAAATTGGTCTGTCTATATTTTGGAGTGCGCCGATGGCACCCTCTATACCGGTATAGCGCGAGATCTGGCAAGGCGCCTGCGTCAGCACAATGGCGAGATCGCTGGCGGACCAAAATACACCAGTGGTCGACGCCCCGTTGTCGAGCTTTGGTCCGCACCTGCCACCGATCGCAGCGCTGCCCAGATGCGTGAAGCGGCGATCAAGAACCTGAGCCGTGCGGATAAACTGAAGCTGGTGGCAAACGGTTGAACTAGTCGACTGCCAGGGCCTGGACTTGTTCGATCTCTTCCTGCAGTTCAAGCCAGGTCTCTTCCAGTGCGTCTGCCCGCGATTTAAATTCACCTTCCTGCCGGAGTAATTCGGCGAGCTCGTTTTTTCGGGCCTCGCTATAGATATCGGCATCCCCCAGCCGTTCCTGCAGCGCTGCCAGTGAATTTTCGATTTTTGTCATTTCGGCTTCCGTTTTGTCCAGCTGTTTTTTCAGCGGACGAATCCTCTCGCGCTGGGCGGCGGCCTGCTGACGCTTTTCTTTGCGGGAGCTGTCACCAGCCTCGCTGGCTTGTTCGGCGGGTTTGTCCGCCCTGAAGCTGGACAGGATCCACTTTTCGTAGCCTTCCAGGTCCTGTTTGTATTCCTCCACCTGGCCGTCGTGTACCAGTAGTAATTCTTCTACCGTGTTGCGCAGCATATGACGATCATGGCTGACCAGGATCAAGGCGCCCTCAAATGCCTGCAATGCCACTTCCATGGCATGCCGCATTTCAAGGTCCAGGTGGTTGGTGGGTTCGTCCAGTACCAGCAGGTTCGGTTTCTGCCAGACCACCATGGCAAGGGCGAGTCGGGCCTTTTCCCCTCCGGAAAAGGGCGCGACCGGACTGGAAGCCGCGTCGCCACGAAAATCAAAGCCACCGAGGAAGTTGAGGACCTCTTGCTCCCGGGCCTCGGGGCTAAGGCGCTGAATATGCAGCATAGGACTGGCTTCCATATCCAGCGCTTCTAATTGCTGCTGATCAAAGTAGCCAATGTTGCAATGCTCGCCGGCGCTGATTTGTCCGCCCACCAAAGGCAGCTGTCCGACCAATGATTTCAGCAGGGTTGATTTGCCGGCACCGTTGCGGCCCAGCAAACCATATCGGCTGCCAGGGCGAAGCTGCATATCCACACCGTTGAGAATGGCCTGGTCTGCGTAGCCCAGGGCGGCTTTGTCCAGGCGCAATAACGGGTCGCTGGACTTCTCTGGAGGCAAAAAACTGAAGTCAAAGGGAGAGTCAATATGCGCCGGCGCCACTGTTTGCATGCGCTCCAGCTCTTTGAGGCGGCTTTGTGCTTGCTTGGCCTTGGTCGCCTTGTAGCGGAAGCGACGCACAAAATCGTCTATTTCGGAGATCCTGCGCTGCTGTTTTTCAAAGGTCGCCTGCTGATTGGCCAGTCTCTCGGCTCGCTGAGCCTCAAATTGTGAGTAGTTGCCTTTATAACTTCCCAGCTGCTGTCGTTCGATATGCAAAATACGCTCGCAAGTGCCGTCGATGAAGTCACGATCGTGAGAAATCATCAGCAGGGTACCGGGGTACTGCTGCAGCCACTGCTGTAACCAAAGGGTGGCATCCAGATCGAGGTGGTTGGTGGGCTCGTCCAGTAGCAACATATCGGAGGGCGTCATTAGCGCCCTAGCCAGGTTGAGGCGAATGCGCCAGCCACCCGAAAAGTCGCTGACCGGTCTGTTGGCTGCGTTTTCTCCGAAGCCAAGCCCCTGCAGGAGCACCTCTGCCTTGCGGGCTGCGCTGTAGCCATCAATGGACTCCAGCTCAGTGTGAATGGGCGCGGTCAGTTCATAATCGCCCTGTTCCTCGAGCGCTGCCAGCCTGTCCATGAGTCGCGACAGTTGTTCGTCTCCGCGCCAGACATATTCACCGGCGGGTAGGGCTGTAGCATGCACTTCCTGAGCCATGTGCGAGAGGCGCAGGTTGTTCATGCCTTCGATTTCACCGGTATCGGCTCCGAGTTCTCCCAGCAATAGGGCGAAAAGACTGGACTTGCCGCTGCCATTGGCCCCGATAAGCGCCAGGTTTTGCCCCGGCTGAATGGTGAGTTGGGCATCCTGTAGCAGAAGCTTGGCGCCGCGGCGCAATTCGATGTCGCGTAAAATAATCATAAGGCGGCGAATCTTACGCGCGCTTTGTGGTCATAACCAGCGCTTCCGGACACCTTGGTTACCCGCCTTTGCGGGGGTGGCAACGGCTTGTGGCCGGTAGTACACTGTGCGGCCACTGCGAGACCCTCTCTCCCAATGCTACCCAATGTCGGTAAAACCCAGGCTTTATGTGTCAGGGTTGGGCGTTTTAAGAGAGGGCACACCGCAGATACAAGGGCCTGTTAGATGCCTCCAATAGTTTTGATAATGGAATGAATTTATGAAGAAGTACGCACTGCCGCTTGCCCTGGTTGGTCTTGTCAGCCTGGCAGCTTGTAATGAACAGATGGATAGCACCGAAGATGCAACTCCACTCTCCGCGCCTCTTGACGCTGTTGCCCTGGAGAGCACTGAGCAACGTCTGAGCTATGGTATCGCCTTTGGTTTGGGTCAACGTATGGCTCAGGACGGAATGGCCATGGACATCGATTCTTTCGTCGCGGGCTTTCGAGATGGTGCCGCCGGTAATGAAGGAAAGATGACCCAGGAAGAAATTGCCGCTGAAATGCAATCCTATCAGGAGAAGATGCTTGCTGAGCAGCAAGCCTCCCAGGCTGCTATGGGTGATGCCAATCTGGCCGCTGCCAATGCTTACCTGGAAGCGAACAAGGCTAAAGAGGGCGTTATCGTTACCGAAACTGGACTGCAGTATGAGGTCATTGAAGCGGGTGAAGGCGCCATGCCTGGTGCTGACGATACTGTTGAAGTGCATTATCGCGGCACGCTGGTAGACGGAACCGAGTTCGATTCCTCATACAGCCGCGGCGAAACCGTCACTTTCGGTGTGGGCCAGGTTATCCCTGGATGGACCGAAGCTCTGCAACTGATGCCTGCGGGTTCCAAGTGGAAGCTGCACATTCCGCCAGCGCTGGGTTATGGCGCCGGTGGTGCAGGCCAGATGATTGGCCCCAATTCAGCACTGATCTTTGATGTCGAGTTGGTTTCTATTCCCAGCCAGGCCGAAGCCGCAGCTGAGTAAAACTTGTAGCCGGCGTCAGCTCTGCTGACGTCGGTGACTATTGTGGAGACCGGCGATCAGCCTGTCCTCCAGTAAGAAGCGCGATTCCAGTACTTCCCCCAGAGACGAAAGGTCTCTTTTCACTTTTGCTTTATCACTGTCCTGTGAGGTGTATTTTTCCTCATAAGCCATGATGATTTCAGTGGTATCAACGATCGCAGGCATCAGTTTTGCTGCCACGGCATTGCTGCCGTCAGCAAAACTTTCCGCTTCCTCAAAGAGCTTGAGGTAAACCTCGAAGTGCCCGCTTGATACGTAGTCCACCAGTTGCTGGCAAAGGGCGCGTTGACGCAGGTCCAGGGCCTCCTGATCCAGCATGCCATCCATTCCTACTGCAATCTCGGTGTATTTGCCCAGTAATTCACGGCGTTCTTTCAACCAACGTGTGAGTAATTCTTCAACCGCATTAAATTGTTGCTGGGGATCACGGTGGGGCATATTAGCTTTCCTGAGGATACGGACGGAAAGTTTGCCACAGGCAGATCAAGGCCGCCACGGTGAACAAGGCCAACGTTTGCTCGGGAATAGAAAGGCCCATAAACGTCCACAGGGTTTCTGCGCAGTTGCCGTCTCCCATGAGAAGTATGGACAGGGTCTCCGAGAACGGCAGAGTGTCGAGCATGTATTCCAGGCTGGGGCCACAGGCAGGTACTTCTTCCGGTGGCAGGTATTGCAACCAGACATGACGCCCGGCAACGGCACCCCCGATCAGGGCAGACAAAGCGCAAAGCGCAGCGTATACCCGATTGCCCCAGCTACTGGGGCTATGGACGACAGCGATAAGGGCGATGACACCCCAGCCAACCACAAAAACTCTCTGGGTCATACACAGGGGGCAGGCAGCCAGATTGAGATAACGTTCCAGGAACAGCATGGCAAAGGCCATAGAGGTGACTGCCAGCATAACCAGGCCGGCAAAAACCAGTCTCGGGGATAAAGATTGCAACATGAAGCGCGTTCCTTCGGGGTTCAGGTCGTTACGGTAGGGCCTTTTAGTCCGCTATGCAATAACCGCTCAGCCGACTTCGATAGTTAGCCGCGTGTTTAGTTCCACTGATGCTTTTTAAGTCCGCAAAACTCGATGAGTTCGGGGTAAAAATTCAGGAAGGATAACTCCAGCTGCGGTCTGACCGGGTCGAGGTGTTGGGCTACCTGCAAGAACGGATTTTCACGCTGGAATCGCTCGCCAATGCGTGCGGCGGTTGCTGCGATACTGTCCCATTGGCCGTACACGCTGAGTAAATCGTGCTGCTGCATTCGCAAAAGCATACGTCGGGCACCAGGACCTAAATGGTGCTTGTGGGATTCCAGGTTACGGTAAATCGTCGCGTTAAAAGCGTCCAGGGGCAGCGTACTGTAGTTGTGCCAGTGCTTGCTAAGATAATGGTCGAAGCTGAGGTCGATGAGGATTCCTGAATAGCGCCTCAATTCCAATGGAAATTGAGCGCGTAGTTCTGCCATTTTTGGGTGTTGGTCGGTAAAGGCGTCAATTGCCCGATGCAGTTTTACGCCCAGTTCAATCCCCTTGGGAAGATGTCCTTTTAGCGGACCTTTCAGGTAGTCCCCTTCCAGCGCGCCGACAACCAACTCTTCCTCGGGCCAGGCTAGTTGGAAGTGGGCTAGAAAGTTCAAGGCTTGGGAAGGGTCTCGTACTGACCGTAGAAATTAGCCAGGTATTGTTCGAAGCTGACCTCGTCTGCAGCTTCTACTGCCTGCTGGGCAGTGAGCGATAGTTCGGCCTCGGCTGCATAGTGAGCGGTTTTTTCTGCGTCTGCAGGTTGCTGCCGAAAGTGGTCTGCCCAAAGTTGGCTGTAAGACAGCGCAAGACGAAAGAAGGGTTTGCCGTGCTCACGCATTTCCCGCAATACCCTCGCTGAGGGAGTGAGCTCCGGATCTGCGATTTTGGCGGACTGCACTTGCAGTGACTCGCCGTATGCTTTGCTCTGATGGGCGTTATCCAGCGCCTTGGAAATATCCTGCATGTCACTCAGTAAGGAGTTTGCCCAATCGGACATCAGACGCGACCCATTGCAGCTGCTGAGTTCGAGGCCAGGTTCACGCCCGCGATTGACGACAGCATTCATATTGGCCGCCATGCAGTCCTGTTCCTGCTCAGTGCAGGCGGGGCTCTCTTCCAGCAAACAGTAAAGCAGGAAGGTATCCAGGAATCGTATTTGTTCAGCGTCTATGCCCACGGGTGAGAACGGGTTGACGTCTACGCAGCGAACCTCGATGTACTCGATGCCGCTTTCGGTTAAGGCATGCAAAGGCGTTTCACCTGACAGGGTCACGCGCTTGGGGCGTATGGGGCTGTAAAATTCGTTTTCGATCTGAAGCAGGCTGTCGTTCAGTTGCTGGTATTCGCCTGATTCACCCGAACTCAGGTGGGCATAATCCGGGTGAGGTTGCATGATTGCTGCGCGCAGGGTTTCTACGTAATTGGCCAGCGAGTTGTAACAAATCCTCAGTCCTTTTTGCGCATCGCTGTTATAGCCCAGGTCACCCATGCGCAGCGCCGTGCCATGGGGCAGGTAGAGGCTGTGGCCATCACCAAAGGGCTCCAGGCCATGCTGATCGTGGTTGCGCAAAAAACTGCCGCAGATGGCCGGGGAAGCACCAAACAAGTAAATCAGTAGCCACGAGTAGCGACGAAAATTGCGGATAAGGCCCAGGTAACGCTCGCTGATATAATCCTGCAGCTCCCCGGGTTGGCCGGCTTCTGCCCAGGCCTGGTCCCAATAAGCCTGGGGCATGGAAAAATTGTAGTGGATACCGGCAATGGTTTGCATGACCCGGCCGTAGCGATGTCCCAGGCCGTAGCGATAAACGGTTTTCATGCGTGCGACGTTGGAGCTGCCGTACTTCGCGACCGGGATGTCTTTATCTTCTCCCAAAAAACAGGGCATAGAAGCACACCAAAGCATTTCCTCGGGCATCTGGTTGTAAACATATTGGTGTATGTCCTCCAGAGTTTTCAGGCTGCTATCAATGCCAGTGTCCACCGGAGTAATGAACTCCAGCAGTGCCTCGGAATAATCGGTGGTAATTGAACCGTGAGTGAGTGCTGAGCCAAGGGCGCGAGGGTGGGGCGTTTGTGCCAGAGCACCATCGGGGGTGATGCGCAGACTTTCTTTTTCAATGCCGCGGCCGATACTGCAAAGCAGCGACGTTTGCTGGCTGCCGGTCAGTGATTCAAGCTGCTTCTGCAAATGGGAAGGCAAGTAGCGCTCCTTATTAGTATTGGATAAAAACCAGTGTGCTCGCTTCGGGGCGCTTTCATCACAGGCGGGACAAGTTTAGCTGTCCTGTAGGTATGAGTACAGACAAGCAGCTCGCCTAGTTATCCAGCGGTTTCCAGGTTCCAGGCACTCGTGCAGTAAACACAGCCCTTCGGGGTGCAGGGTGCCCCTCTATGGATTTGCTGCTGTCCTGTGGGTCAAGGAAATTAGCCAGGGAATGAAAGGTCATCCAGTCGGTAGAACGCTGTTCGTCTATGGATGTTAGTCCCACATCTACAAGCCGCGGCTCGACGAAACCAGTTTTTTTCAACCAGCTAGCCAGGGTGTCACAACTGGGCAGGAACCAGACATTGCCCATGCGTGCATAGCGACCTTCCGGAACCAGTGTGTCGCCCAGCTTGCCATCAATGACCAGGGTTTCCAGGACTAGTTGGCCGCCCGGACGGAGGCAGTCTCGCAGTTCCCGCAAATGATCCATGGGCGAGCGTCGGTGGTAGAGCACGCCCATGGAAAATGCGGTATCAAATGCATTGAGCTTATCTGGCATTTGTTCGATACCAGCAGGCAACAACCAGACATTGGTTTGTTGGAGGTACTTCTGCAGTGCCCAGAACTGCACGACAAAGAGAGGGGTGGGGTCTATGCCAATCACTTCTCTGGCGCCATCGCCGGCCATGCGCCAGCAGTGATAGCCGCTTCCGCAACCCACATCAAGCACTCGCCGGCTTTGAAGAGAGTCGATGCCACTGCCAAGTCGGTCCCACTTCCAGTCAGAGCGCCACTCGGTATCAATGTGAACGCCAAATAAGTCGAACGGCCCCTTGCGCCAGGGATGTAGCCCCATTAGTTGTTGAGTGAGCGACTCCAGTGCCGATGATGGCAAGGGTTGGTTGCAACTGGCTCCAACACGAGCGCTATCCAGGGTGATTTGGTCCGGGACAATGTCGGGTAGAGAGTTCAGAACATCCATCCAGCGAGCGAGGTCGCCGTAGCGTTTATGGGACAGACCTGTCTCCAGTTGTTCGGGTAACAACTGTGCCCAGCGATCGAGATCGCCGCCTTGCCACTGCTCGATAAGCGGTCGATAGTCCATTACTTAAGAGCGACCAGGGAAGCGAAGTTAAAACACTGGAACCAGACATCGCATGAGCCGAAACCGGCGCTGGCAATGCGCTGCTTATGGGTCGCCACGGTTTCTGGTAGCAGTACGTTTTCAATAGCGGCACGCTTTTGTGCGATTTCCATATCGCTGTACCCATTTGCCTTTTTGAACTCATGATGAAGTTCAATATTGAGTTCGTCTAAATGCGGATCCTCGAAAGTAACTTTTTCCGAAAGCACCATGACGCCGCCTGGTCGCAAGCCATCATAGATACGCTGGATAACTTCATTTCTCATCGCTAGCGGAATGAATTGAAGGGTAAAGTTAAGCACAACCACCGATGCGTTTTCGATGTTCACGTCTTCCAGGTTGCTGCAAATAAGGTCTACCGGTGTATCGTGGGTGTCGGTGTCGATGATGTTCCGACAACGTTCCAGCATGGCCTGTGAGTTGTCGACCGCAAGGATGCGGCAATCTTTGCCGCGCAGTTCCTGGCGCATCGCCAGGGTAGAGGCTCCCAGGGAGCAGCCCAGGTCGTAAAGCACGCTGCCTGCAGCGGCGTAGCGCTGAGCCAGTAGACCGGTCATGGCAACGATGGTGGTATAGCCAGGTACCGAGCGCTTTATCATGTCGGGAAAAACCCTGGCCACGTTTTCATCGAAGGTGAACAGGCCCGCTTCTCGCAAGGGATCGGCGTAGATGGTATCTCGGCTTTCGCTCATGCTTATTAACTCAGTTGGGTGACCGGTAAATGGCGCGCCCGGACGACGAGCGCGATTCTAGCATGAAATATTAAACCGGCCGGTCGGTAATGTTCTGTTGCTGGCCGTCCAAAGTGGAGACAATGGAGGCACATCTTTTGTTCGTAGGGAATATAAAATGCCGATAGCAGCGAGCCATTTCGTTTCGGACATTCGACCCCCCAAATTACGCCACAGCATTGGCGAACTTGGCCGGGTGGCTCTGGAGGCGGGGACCAGCGTGCTTTGCAAGGGCCTGTTCAAGACCCTGCCCGAGGGAGATGGCCACTCGGTGATGACTTTGCCGGGCTTTATGGGAGCCGATGGCTCTACTGGAATGTTGCGCAAATTCCTTAATGAGCGGGGCTACAATGCTATTCCCTGGGGTATGGGCCGCAATGCCAGCGACGCCCGGGCTAATAGCATGGAGGAGTTCATGCGCCACCGCGCGGAGCTGGAACAGCAAATCGCCCAACGTGTCGAAGCTGAGTTCCATCGGTCGGGGCGCAAGCTAAGCCTGATCGGGTGGAGTCTCGGTGGTCTCTATGCGGTCGCGCTGGCCCATCGCTATCCGCAGTATATTCGCCAGGTAATTACATTAGGCACCCCCTTTGGTGATCCCCGAGGCACGGCACTTTACAGCTTCATGGCTCGCATGAATCAGCAGTCGGGGGACGAATCAGAAGAGGCGCTGCGTTATTGGGTGGACTACACCTACAGCGGCGGTGAATTAGAGGTACCCATACTCGCACTCTTCAGTGAGTCAGATGGCATTGTCGGCAAGGGTATTGCCCGCTGTGAGGGTGACCCTCGCTATGTTACTAACATGGCCGTCATGGCCAGCCACGTAGGCTTTCCCTTTAACCCGCTGGTGTTCGCGGTCATTGCCAATCATATGGTGGCGCCAGAACAGCGCTGGTCAATATGTGCGAGTGAGCGAATAGCGCCTTTTGTGAAGGCGGTGGGCTAAAGCGGGACTTGCGGGCACAGCGCTTGTTGCGTGCCTTGGCGGCCCGCAACAAGCCAGGGTTTTAATTAGCGCTGCGAATCAGTTTGGAATCTTCATTACCGAATTGGTGGCCAACGGGTATACGCTGGTCGAAACGGGCAAAGCGGTTGCCGCTTTGTACGTCAAAACTCACTGAATTTTGCCGGGCAAATTTGATGCTGGAGAGAAACTCCACCAGGCTCACTTTGCCTTCATCCATTCTTTTCATGACGATCTCTATTAGTATTGATCCACTATGAGAGTAGTCTAAGGCGAGGCCTCGTGAATTGGGCGTAAAAATTGCGGTTAAATTGTGTGAAAAATGACCTCTGGGGCTATAATGCTCCGCCCCCGAATTTGCTGATAAGGCCACAATGAAACCTGCCAACTACCCCCAGCAGCCCTCCCATTTATGGGAGCACTTTTATCAATTCACCCAGATTCCCCGGCCCTCGAAACAGGAGACGGCGGTGCGCCAGTATCTGCTGGACCTGGCTGACAAGTCGGGTCATCGGTATCAGATGGATACCGAAGGCAATCTGGTAATCTACGTGCCGGGCTCCAGTGGCAAGGAAGCTAGCCCCACTGTCATTATCCAGAACCACCTGGATATGGTGACGGTGAAAACTACGGACCGGGAACACAACTTTGAAACAGACCCCTTAACGCTGCAGGTCAGTGACGGCTGGCTGGGTGCAGATCGCACCACCCTGGGCGCAGATAATGGCGTAGGTTGCGCAGCGGCGATTGCGCTGATGACAGACCCTGAGGTAGTGCATCCTCCTCTGGAACTGCTGTTCACGGTTGATGAGGAGACTGGTCTGGGCGGCGCGCTCAATCTGGACGCATCCATGCTGACAGGCACATTGATGCTCAACCTCGATACCGAGGATTGGCACGAACTTTATATCGGCTGCGCGGGTGGCGCGGGTTGGCAGTTTTCTCGCAGCTTCTCGCAAGAGCAGGTTGCCGGGGAAGCCGAGTGCTGGCAGTTGACGATACGTGGTCTTGCGGGCGGTCACTCAGGGATTCAAATTCACGAGCAGCTTGGCAGCGCAATCAAACTGCTGGGAGAGGGCCTGCGTGGTACGCCCGGATTGCAACTTGCGAGCATTGATGTTGGTGTCGCTCATAACGTCATACCCCGGGAGGGAACCGCAACATTCGTTTGCGACGCGGGCGCAGGTGCTGCTTTAAAGCAGCAACTGGAGGCGTTGCGGGAGCGAGCGGTCGGTTACCTGCCGGCAGCTGATAGCGATCTGGAAATGGAGCTTGTCGCCACCCGGGTGGACGCGAGCCTCGATGAAGTTGATTCGATGCGTTTGCTGGATTTGATTGCTGCTTTTCCCCATGGCGCCCAGGCCTATAATCTGGAGCAACCGGCTGATCTGGTAGACATCAGCATTAATCTGGCAATTCTGCGGTTGAAGCAGGGAGAGCTCTATCTCGAATCCAGCTACCGTTTTTTCAATGAGGACCAGTCCTTGCCTTTGCAGCATTCAGTGTTGGCATTGGCGCGTGCATTTGATCTGGAGGTCACCCCCGATGTGGGCTATCCCGGTTGGCAGCCAGACTTCACCAGCCCGCTGCTGGAACAAGGCTGTGTGCTGCATGAGAAAATGTTTGGCCACCGGCCTGCGGTGAAAGCCATTCATGCCGGGCTGGAATGCGGCATACTGAAAAGCAAGAAACCCGATGTGGATATACTGTCCTTCGGTCCTACTATTCGCGGCGCTCACTCGCCGACAGAACGCCTGCAAATCGATACCGTTGAACCTTTCTGGCAGTTCCTTAAGCAACTGCTGGCTGAAATCTGATTTTGAGGATTACCCATGCTGGATAAACTTGAACGTCTTCCTGCCGATTCTATTCTTGGTCTGGCGGCTATCGCCAAGGCGGATGCAAACCCTAATAAAGTTGACCTGACGGTGGGCGTTTATATGAATGAAGACGGGGTTTGCCCGGTCTTTAAAGCAGTGAAAATGGCGCAGGCCGCGCTGCAACAGGAAGAGGTGAGTAAATCTTACTTGCCTCCCGCGGGGGTTGACGCCTTTAACGACGGGATGCAGCAGCTCTTGTTCGGCGCCGGTCACCCGGCCTTGAGGGATGGCCGGGTTAGTAGCGTACAAGCACCCGGCGGCTGCGGTGCCTTGCGTATTGGCGCGGAGATTATTTTTGCCGCTGCTCCCACAGCAAAGGTTTGGGTGAGCGATCCAACCTGGCCAGTGCACTTGCCGTTGTTGGGTAGCGTAGGGCTGGAGTTTGAGACTTACCGTTATTACGAGCCCGTCAGTCACGGAGTAAACTTCGATGGCATGGTAGAGGACTTGAAGCGAGCGCAGACTGGTGACGTGGTGCTGCTGCACGGCTGTTGCCACAACCCCTGCGGTGCAGACCTGTCGCTGGAGCAGTGGGGGGTTGTAGCGGACATGGCAGAGGCCCAGGGCTTTGTGCCTTTTGTCGATATTGCCTACCAGGGTCTCGGGGACGGTTTGGAAGAGGACGCTGCGGGATTGCGTCTTTTGGCCGAGCGTGTGCCGGAGATGATTATCGCTGCCTCTTGTTCCAAAAACATGGGGCTTTACAGGGAGCGCACCGGCGCTGTGATGTTCGTTTGTCAGGACCGGGCGAATGCAGAGGCACTCGTGAGTCAGGCGCTGGTCGCCGCGCGCAGAGTGTACTCCATGCCACCGGCACACGGTGCACTTATTGCCGGACGCATCCTTTCGGATCAAGCGCTGGATGAGATTTGGCGAACTGAGTTGGTGGACATGTGTGGTCGTATGAATGGGCTGCGCACTGGCCTGCGCGAAAAGCTGGAGGCTGCCAGCAGCAGGGACTTCGCCTTCATTGAAAAAGAAAAGGGTATGTTTTCATTCCTGGGTCTGTCTACCGAGCAGGCGATCAGGCTGCGAGAGGAATACTCGGTTTACATGCTGGACTCGTCGCGTATTAATGTGGCCGGAGTTAATGCTCGCAATATTGATTACCTGGCTCAGTCGGTAGCGTCGGTATTGTAGGAGATTAGTCCTCCAGCTCAGCCCAGCGCTCCATTGCCTGTTCCAGTTCTTGCTGGATTCGGCTGACCTCATCCAGAACTGATTGCACTGCTGTATGGTCTTGCTGGTAAAAGTCAGCGGCGGTCATGTCGGTCTCCAGCTGGGTCTGTTTGGCTTCCAGTGACTCTATCAACCCAGGGAGTGAGTCCAGCTCACGCTGATCTTTATAGGACAGCTTGCGTTTCTTGTCGGGAACTTTCCTTGCAGGTTCAGCTGTCACGGCTGCTGCGGGTGACTGGCCTTTGGCGGACGATGCAAGGTCTGCAAGATTCCCGCCCCTGGCTTCCCAGTCGCTAAAACCGCCCGCCTGCTCTTCAATAACCCCATCACCTTTGAGCACCATCAGGCTGGTGATGACGTTGTCCATAAATTCACGGTCGTGCGAAACCAGCAGCACGGTGCCTTCAAAAGAAAGCAGAATTTCTTCGAGCAACTCCAGCGTTTCGATATCAAGATCGTTGGTCGGCTCGTCCAGCACCAGCATGTTGGCGGGCTTGCTGAACAGGCGCGCCAGTATTGCCCGATTTTGCTCGCCACCGGAAAGCGCTTTCACTGGCGTGCGCACCCGCTCAGGGCTGAACAGGAAATCTCCCAGATAGGAAATTGCATGGCGGCGTTTGCCGTTGATTTCGATAAAGTCCTGACCGCCACACACGTTGTCGATCAGGTTCTTTTCCGGATCCAGGTGACCGCGTAGTTGATCGGAGTAGGCGATCTCCAGTTTGCTACCCAGTTTGACAGTACCGCTATCGGGCGTTAATTCGCCTAGCAGTGTTTTCACCAACGTGGATTTTCCGGCGCCATTGGGGCCGACAATGCCGATGCGGTCGCCGCGCTGAATGATGGTGCTAAAGTCTTCAAGAATGACCTTGTCGTCAAAAGCGTGACTGACGTGCTGCAGTTCCGCCACGATCTTGCCGGAGCGGGAGGCATCTTCCACACCAAAATCAGCACGGCCCTGGCGTTCCCGCCGCTGGTTGCGTTCGTCGCGCATCGCCTTTAGGGCTCGCACTCTGCCTTCATTGCGGGTGCGCCTGGCCTTAATGCCTTGGCGAATCCAGACTTCTTCCTGGGCGAGCTTTCTATCAAACAATTCATTGGCACGCTCTTCGGCGGCCAATTCCTGGGCACGATGATTAAGAAAGCCTCTGTAGTCGCCGCGCCACACAGTCAGGTGACCCCGGTCAAGCTCAGCAATGCTGTTAACCACGTTTTGCAGAAAGCGCCTGTCGTGGGTGATAAGAATCAGGCAACCTCGGTAATTGCGCAGTTGCTCCTCCAGCCAGGCGATGGCCGGGATATCCAGGTGGTTGGTGGGCTCATCCAGTAACAGGATATCCGGTTCACTGACCAGCGCCCTGGCCAGAGCGACTCGACGTCGCCATCCTCCTGATAGCTCCCCCATGGCGGCGTCGGCCGGAAGTTGCAGTTGGCTGAGCGTAGTTTCGACTTTTTGCTGTAAATTCCAGCCGTCCACTGCTTCAAGCTTGTGCTGGACCTTGGCCAGGGCATCCATATCATCGCCCTGAATCAGGTGGTGATATTGCGCCAGTAGCTCGCCAGCCTCTTCGAGGCCACCAGCGACCATATCGTAAACAGACAGTGCGTCGGCTTCCGGCAGGGTCTGCTCCAGCCTGGCCATGTTGATGCCGGGTCGAATCCAGCGTTCGCCGGAGTCTAGCGCCTGCTCTCCCGCGAGAATTTTCAGCAGAGTGGTTTTGCCAGCACCGTTGCGCCCGAGCAGGCCGAGTTTATCACCGCGAGTGATGCTCAGTTCCACGTTGTCCAACAGGACCTGGGTGCCGTAATGAAGGCTGGCTTTGTCGAGCTTGAGTAAAGGCATGGTCTAGGCGTTGGCTAAAGGGAGGCGAATTCTACGCCACAGCGCCCTCTGCTGCTACAGCCTTGCTATGAGACCTTAGAGAAATGCTCCAAGAGGTGGGCAATGAGTGCCTGCGCAGCTCCAGAGAGTGAGCGCCGCTTGCGGGTAAAGATACCCACCTGGCGCTCAATCGATGGTCGCCCGATGGTTTTGCACAAGATACCCAGGCTTTCCATTTGCTGTCGACATAGCTGTGGTACAACCGCCGTGCCCAGCCCCACGGATACCATGCGGCCAATGGTCGCTAACTGGTTTGCCTCCAGTAAGCGGGTAGGGGTGACGCCTGCTTCAGACAGCGCTTTTTCGGTAGTATTGCGCGACCAGGAGCCGCGGTTCATGGCGATAAAGGGTTCTTCCATCAGTGCCGTCCAAGACAGTTTTTTACGGGCAGCGAGTGGAGATTTCGGGTGCACCAGGGCAATCCAGCGGTCGGTAAACAGCGGAGTGAATTCAAGGCCGTCCATTTGATCAGGTTCGAAGGTGATGCCCAGTTCCACCTGTCCTTCGCGCACCGCATCAATCACCGATTCCATGACCACATCCTCGACGCTGATGTTGATGTCAGGGTATTCCCGCTGGAAGGGTGCAAGGGCTTCTGGAAACTGATTCATCGCGAAGGAGGGCATCACCGCTACCCGGATTTTGCCCTGCTGCAGATTAAATGCACGGCCCAGGTCATCAAAGGCCTGGTCCCAGTCGGCGAGCAGGCGGCGCGCCACTGGCAAAAACTGACGTCCCTCTGGACTGAGCTGTAGGGAGCGAGTGGAACGTGAGAACAGGCTACCGCCTGTTTCCTGTTCCATATTTTTGATAGCGACGCTTAAAGCAGGCTGCGACAGATGCAGTAGTTCACTGGCCTCGGCAAAGGATTGGGACTGGGCCAGGGTGACAAAAGCCCGCAGTTGACGGAGAGATATATTCATTAAATAAATTAAATAAAACATAAAAATAATCAATTTGTTAAATATATTGGGTTCACCCATATTGCGCAATCCGTTTAAGGAAAATTTCCATATGTCCCAGCCACTTTGGAATCCCAGTCCACAGCGTGCAAACGCTGCTCAGATTACTGCTTTTCAGCGGCAACTGGTTGAGCAAGGCAAGGATGTGGGCGTAGGCTATGCCGATCTGCACCGTTGGTCTGTCGAGAACCCGCAGGATTTCTGGCGTGCTGTTTGGGACTTTGGCGAGGTGATTGGAGAGGGCGACACCTCTCAGGTTCTCGCTCAAGAGAATAAGTTTCCGGGTGCACAGTGGTTCCCTGAAACGCGATTGAATTTTGCCGAGAATCTGCTGCGCCATCGCGACGAGCGCACTGCCATTGTGTCGCTATTGGAAAATGGCGAGCGTCGCGAAACTTCCTACGCTCAACTTTATATCCGAGTCGCACAACTGGCATCAGCGCTGCAGGCGCAGGGAGTGCAGGCGGGTGATCGTGTCGCCGGCTTTATGCCGAATATCGAAGAAGCCGTCATCGCCATGCTGGCGGCAACTAGCCTGGGAGCGCTCTGGTCATCCTGCTCGCCAGACTTTGGTATCAATGGGGTGATGGATCGTTTTGGCCAGATTGAGCCTAAAATTCTGTTTGCTGCTGATGGTTATTATTACAACGGTAAAGCTTGCGACTCACTGGAGCGTTTGGCCTCCATTCGCAAACAGATCCATAGCATTGAGAAAGTGGTGGTCGTTCCCGTCCTGCATCAAGTGCCAGATGTCAGTGCTATTGAAGACTCGGTGCTGTTTGCTGATTACCTGGATGACAGTGCCAGCGAGGTGCAGTTTCGGCGCCTGCCCTTCGACCATCCTCTTTACATCATGTATTCCTCGGGTACTACTGGCGTGCCTAAATGCATTCTTCATGGCGCTGGCGGATCTCTTTTGCAGCACATTAAGGAACACCGTCTACAGGTAGACCTGACGCGCGAGGATGTGTTTTTCTATTTTACTACCTGCGGCTGGATGATGTGGAACTGGCTGGTTTCCGGACTTGCCAGCGGCGCTACCCTGGTGCTGTATGACGGGTCACCTTTCGCGCAGGAGGGGAAGTTGCTGCTGGATGCCATCGACCGTGAAGCAATAACCGTTTTTGGTACTAGCGCCAAGTTTATCGCAGCGCTGGAAAAAGCTGGCCATAAGCCTCGACAAAGTCATGACCTGGGGAGCGTGAAAGCGATTCTTTCCACGGGTTCGCCGTTATCGCACGAGAGCTTCGAATATATATACCGCGACTTCAAAGATGATGTTTGTCTGTCCAGTATTTCTGGAGGCACTGACATCCTGTCCTGCTTTGTGGGGGGTTGTCCGACTCTGCCCGTTTATGTCGGGGAAATACAGGCGCCGGGACTGGGTCTTGCCGTTGAAATCTGGAATGAGGCAGGTCAGTCCGTCGTCGAAGAAAAAGGTGAACTGGTGTGCACCCGGCCCTTTCCGTGTGCGCCCATTGGCTTTTGGAACGACCCGGACGGCAGCAAATATCACAGTGCTTATTTCGACAGCTACCCTAACATCTGGGCCCACGGCGACTATGGTGAAATTACTGAGCATGGCGGTTTTGTTATCCACGGACGTTCAGACGCAGTGCTTAACCCCGGTGGCGTGCGCATTGGAACTGCGGAAATTTACCGCCAGGTAGAGCGTATCGAAGAGGTGTTAGAGAGCATTGTTATCGGTCAACAATGGCAGGACGATGTCCGGGTGGTTTTGTTTGTCGTGCTGCATGACGGCGTGTCACTGGATGAAAGCCTGCAAACCCGGATCCGACAGTCGATTCGCGAAAACACGACACCTCGGCATGTGCCTGCGGTGATCGTGCAGGTCACTGATATCCCTCGCACCATCAGTGGCAAAATAGTCGAACTGGCGGTGCGTAATGTGGTGCACAACCGACCGGTGAAGAACACCGATGCCCTGGCAAACCCAGAGGCGCTGGGCTTGTACCACGATTTGCCCCAGTTACAGGTCTGAGCGGGCCTGAATTCCTGCAGGTGTTCTGGTAAAGTGGCGCCCGCGTTGAGTTTAAGTACAGCAACTGCGAGTTAAGGGAATAGTAATGAGTGATCGTGAAGTAGTCGTTTTAAGCGGTGTTCGCACCGCAATCGCTGATTTTGGCGGCAGTTTAAAGGATGTTCCTCCTACGGAGCTTGCTGGTCAGGTGGTTGCAGAGGCAGTAAAGCGCTCAGGCCTTGAGGGCGCTGACATTGGCCACTGCGTGATCGGCTCAGTGACCCACAGCGATCGCAGAGACATGTACATGAGCCGGGTAGCGGCGTTAAAGGGTGGTTTGCCGATCGAGACCCCTGCACTAACAGTCAACCGTCTGTGTGGCTCGGGTCTGCAGGCCGTTATCTCTGCCGCCCAGATGATTTTGTTGGGAGATTGTGACGCGGCAGTGGCCGGCGGAGCCGAATCTATGTCGCGCGTTCCCTACTGGCTGCCCAAAGCTCGCTTCGGCGCGCGTATGGGCGATGCCACCATGGAAGATCCTATGATGGGTGCGTTGACCTGTCCGATTGGCGATACCCATATGGGCATTACCGCTGAAAATCTGGCTGACAAGTACAGTGTGTCTCGCGAGGAGCAGGATGAACTGGCGGCCGAGAGTCACCGTCGTGCTCAACATGCCATTGAGGGGGGTTACTTCAAAGACCAGATTCTTCCGATAGAACTGAAAACACGGAAGGGTGTGACCGTGTTTGACCAGGACGAGCACGTTCGCATGGACGCCACCGCAGAGAGCATCTCAGGGATGCGCCCGGCGTTCAAAAAGGATGGCAGCGTGACCGCCGCTAACGCCTCCGGAATTAATGATGCCGCTGCAGCAGTGGTGATGATGGAGAAGAGCGTTGCCCAAGCGCGTGGCCTCAAGCCTATGGCCCGCATGTTGGGCTATGCCCTGGCGGGTGTAGACCCGGCGATTATGGGGATTGGACCCGCGCCGGCAGTACGCCAACTGCTTGAAAAAACAGGCGTGGCACAGGACGATATCGATATCTGGGAATGCAACGAGGCTTTTGCGGCCCAGGCGTTGTCAGTCGTGAAAGAGCTCGGCCTTGACCCCGCCAAGGTAAATCCCAACGGATCCGGTATTTCCCTGGGTCACCCAATTGGCGCAACTGGAGCGTTAATTACCGTGAAGGCGCTGTATGAACTGGAGCGCACCGGAGGCCGCTATGCCGTTTCCACCATGTGTATTGGCGGCGGTCAGGGTATCGCGGCACTGTTTGAGCGGGTTTGACACGCCGCTTCTAAAATTGATTCAACTGGAACCAATAGACGCTGAGATAAATGTTAGCTAACCAACGACAGCAAGACTACGACCGCCAGATTGCCAGCTGGCTGCTGCTTTGCGCGGCAGTTATTTTCGGCATGATCATGCTGGGGGGAGCCACGCGGTTGACCGGATCTGGGCTCTCGATGGTGGAGTGGAAGCCCCTGATGGGGGTGATACCACCGCTGGGCCAGGAAGCCTGGCAGGAAACCTTTGACAAGTACAAGCAGTACCCGGAGTACCTGAAGGTTAATCGGGGAATGGACCTGGATGGCTTCAAGTCGATTTTCATGTACGAGTATCTGCACCGTGTATTGGGGAGGTTGATCGGGGTGCTGTTCTTCGTTCCCATGGTGTTCTTTGCCATGAAGGGGCGAGTCAGGGCCGGCGTCATGCCCAAACTGTGGATTTTGTTCTTGATGGGTGGGTTGCAGGGCCTGCTGGGTTGGTTCATGGTCAAAAGTGGCCTGGTAGATAATCCTCGAGTTAGTCAGTACCGACTAACCTCGCATCTAGGGTTGGCCGTGGCTATTTATGCCTACATGCTCTGGGTCGCATTCGATTTATTGTTCCCTCAGGGCAAAGGCCGGCACCCGCAGGCGGCCTATTCAAGGGTGCTGACTATTCTCGTGTACCTGATGATTCTGAGCGGCGGCCTGGTGGCCGGCACCCGCGCAGGGTTTGCTTATAGCACCTGGCCTTTGATGGGTACCAGCTTTGTGCCGCCTGGCCTCTATGCGCTGGATCCGGTCTGGTTGTCGATGTTTGAAGACATCACCACTATTCAGTTTAACCACCGCATGTTTGCGTACTTACTGTTTGGCCTGGCCCACTTGCTGGTATGGCGCAGCTGGCGTAGTGGTTTGCCCGCGCGCGGAGGGCTGGCAATGGGGCTGCTGCTGGTGGCGTTGTGGTTGCAGGTCATTATGGGTATCAGTACGCTGCTGCTGCATGTGCCGGTCTGGTTGGCGGTGGCCCATCAGGGAGGAGCGGTGGCGTTACTCACTGCCACTTTGTTTGCGAGTCACGTGCTGGTAAAACAATCGTCCTGACCGACTAAAACATATGCCCTGATATGTCATCGTGGCGACGACCCCGGTCTTTGCGACGGTCGTCTTTGGTAGGCTCAAAACGTACCTCTGCGCGTCTGTCCACGATACGACGCCGGTGATTGCGTCGGCGCTCTACGCCCATATACTGCTTGTTGCCTTTAGTATTTGCACTGTTGGTGCCTGTACCTAGCTCTCGTACTTCAAAATGTGCTGGTTCTGACATCGCCTTGACTTTGGTCCCTAGCTGAACGTTAACTCGCTTGTAGTTTGAACCAGCTTGATCGCCACGGCAGCTTAAAATTATCGGTATTGTGAACGAGCTCACACTACCCGAGCCTAAATGACTCGCAAGCCCTCTCAGGCATGATCAAGATCGAGAATGGGCAGAAATCACGGTATTTTTTCCTGTACTGACTCGTAGCTTTGCAATATCGACGGGAAAACTTGGGATATCTCTAAATTTGTGACCTGAGACGCATTACTTTCGTAGTAAATGAATGCTTTCTGACCTATGCTTTCTGATCAAAATAATTGTTTGGATTCAGCAGCTTAGTTGATGTTGCCCGAAACCGCGGGACCAGCGGTAGGGATTGCTGACAGCATCATTGGAGTGGAAAGACAGGATGACTCGCAACGACGACCCATTGCTGCAGTGCCTGCTGGCGCTATGTCGCTTTCACGGTAATGCCTCTACGGCAGAAGCTGTGATGGGAGGGCTACCCGTGGATAGTGGTGCCCTCACACCTGCATTGTTCGAGCGCGCTGCCAGTCGGGTGGGATTGACCAGTCGGATTGTGTATCGCAGTCCGGAGGAAATTGAACCAGCGCTATTGCCGGCAGTGGTAATGTTGGAAGGCGAGCGTGCCTGCCTGTTGATGGGTTGGGCACAGGGCGGAAAATTTGCCAAAGTGGTTTATCCCGAGCTCAATGAAGCGGCGGTGACTATCCCCAGGGAAGAGCTTCTCGAAAAATCAAGCGGGGCGGCCATCGTCTGTCGTCCGCGTTTTCGTTTCGACCAGCGTGCGCCTCGCACTGGCACCTCTGATCGCGGCCACTGGTTCTGGGATGCCATGCGCGCCAACATGCCGATATATCGGGACGTGTTGCTGGCTGCGTTTTTTATTAACGTCTTTGCCCTGGCCTTGCCGCTGTTTACCATGAACGTTTATGACCGGGTGGTGCCCAATCAGGCGGTAGAGACTCTGTGGATGCTGGCAGCGGGTGTGATTATCGTGCTGATTGCCGATATCAGCTTGCGCAGCATGCGCGGCTATTTCCTTGATCTTGCTAGTCGACGAGTAGATATCAAGCTGTCGGCCCTGATTATGGAGCGGGTGCTGGGTATTCGCCTGGAGCACAGGCCACTGTCGGTAGGATCTTATGCAGTTAACCTGCGTTCCTTCGAGACGGTACGTGATTTCATCACCTCAGCTTCGGTGACCACGATCATCGATATTCCTTTCGCGCTGATTTTCATTGGCGTGATTGCTTGGATCGCCTGGCCTATTTTGATACCCCTTTGTATTGGTCTTGCCGTCGTATTGGGCTTTGCGCTGTCAGTGCAGGGCAAGCTGAAAGAGCTGGCGGAAACCACTTACCGTGCAGGCGCGATGCGCAATTCCACCCTGATCGAATCCCTGGTGGGTCTGGATACTATTAAGGCCATGGGCGCGGAATCGCGCATGCAGCGTCGATGGGAAGACACCACGGCTTTTCTTGCCCACGTGGGTGTGCAGCTGCGCTTACTTTCTACTTCCACTGTTAATGTGACTCAATGGTCTCAACAAATGGTCACCATGTTTGTGATTGTCACCGGTGTTTACTTGATCACCGCCGGTGAGTTGAGTATGGGCGGCCTGATCGCCTGTACTATGCTTTCGGGTCGAATTATGGCGCCCTTTGGGCAATTAGCAGGCCTGATTACTCAGTACCACAACGCAGAAATTGCTTTGAAGTCACTGGACGAGGTGATGGCCAAGCCGGTCGAGCGCCCTGAAGGTGCGCAGTTCCTGTCGCGCGAAATGTTCAATGGCGAGATCGAATTCAAGCACGTTTCTTTTGCCTACCCGGGCGCGGAAATGGAGTCTTTGAATGATGTCTCTTTCAAGATTAAGCCTGGTGAGCATGTAGCGATTTTAGGCCGAGTTGGTTCGGGCAAGTCCACCCTGGAAAAACTGGCTATGGGTCTCTACCAGCCCACCAAGGGCGCGATCATGATCGACGGGATCGACCTGAGGCAGTTAGACCCTACCGAGCTGCGCTCGCGGGTTGGTTACGTGCCTCAGGACGTGACGTTGTTTTATGGCAGCTTGCGGGACAATCTCACCCTGTCCAATTCTCAGGTCGCCGACTCGGCGCTGGTTCAAGCAGTGGAGATCGCCAACCTCGCAGACTTTGTCAACCGTCACCCCCAGGGCTTTGACATGATGATTGGTGAGCGTGGCGACTCTCTCTCGGGCGGACAGCGTAAATCCGTGGCCCTGGCCCGAGGCATTATTAACGAGCCGCCGATACTGTTGATGGATGAACCCACCGGCTCGATGGACCACTCCACTGAGAATGCGGTGAAGAAGCACCTGGAGCAGTTTGTGAAAGGCCGCACCTGGCTGGTGGTCACGCACCGTAATTCCTTGCTGGAGATGGTGGACCGCATCATCGTGATCGACAACGGCAAACTGGTTGCCGACGGCCCAAGAGACAATGTGATTCAGGCCCTACAGCAAGGCAAGATAGGTAAGGCGCAATGAGCGAGCAGGAGCAATTAAACGAGATGGTCCAGGAGGCGCCTGCCCGCCGTGGTCTTGCCCGTCGCCTGGTTGATCGATTGTTCTCGCCCTGGATGAAGGACATCAATACCGCTCCTTTCGACTGGCAGCAGGACGCTCACCGGGCGTTCGTTGAACAGCAACCCTTGCGGGCCCGCGCACTGCTTTACGTGATTGCCCTTATCGTGATTGGCCTGGTTGTCTGGGCCTCACTGGCTAAAATTGATGAAGTCACGCGAGGCCAGGGTAAAGTCATTCCATCGCGCCAGGTACAGGTTATTCAGTCGCAAGATGGTGGTGTGGTGACCGAAATTCTGGTGCGCGAGGGCGACCTTGTCACCAAAGGGCAGCTTTTGGTTAGCCTTGATCAAACGCGCTCTCAGTCGTCGTTCAGGGAAAACCGTGCCGAGTACCAGGCCTTGGCAGTCAAGATTGCCCGCTTGACTGCGGTGGTAGATAAAACTGAGTTCCGGCCAGACCCTTCGTTAATAGAGGCGGTGCCAGGCATTGTGAACCAGGAGCAGGCTTTGTATGAATCCAGTCAGGCCGAACTCGGCTTCGAAAAGCGGATCGCACAAGAACAGCTGGTACAGCGAGAGCAGGAACTGATCGAGGTCAAGGCGCGGGAGCGCCAAGCTGCGCGATCATTGCAGTTAACAGAACAGGAACTCGGACTGACCAAGCCCATGGTGGTATCGGGAGCGGTATCGGAGGTAGAAATTCTGCGTTTGGAGCGGGAGGTCAACCAGTTGAGCGGGGAGCGCAAGCAGGCGGCGGCCCAAATTGACCGAATCGAATCTTCTATCCAAGAAGCAAAGAGCAAGGTGTCCGGGGTGGAGCTTGAATTCGTCAACGAAGTGCGAGAGGAAATGGCAGATACCATTACTCGCATGAACGCCCTGCGTGAGTCTGGCTTGGGTCTGTCTGACCGGGTTAAACAGACCGAGGTGCGTTCGCCTGTTAACGGTACGGTCAAGCAGTTGTATTACTACACGATTGGCGGCGTGGTGCTGGCTGGTAAAGAGATTATCGAAGTGGTGCCAGCGGATGACACCTTGTTGTTAGAGGTGAGAATTAGGCCCAAGGATATTGCCTTCCTGGTGCCGGGTCAGAAGGCATTGGTGAAGTTTACTGCTTATGATTTTGTGGTTTATGGTGGCCTCGACGGGATAGTGGAGCACATCGGTGCAGATACGGTAATGGACGAGGAGGGCAACCCCTTCTATGAAGTATTGGTGCGTACCGATGAAGTGGGCATTGCCGAGGACAAGCCCATCATCCCGGGCATGACGGTAGAGGTCGATATCCTCACCGGCAAGAAGACCGTTCTCGCCTACCTGATGAAACCGGTACTGCGCGCCAAGCAGTATGCTATGACAGAGCGATAAGGGAACCTTCGACGGAGCTTTGATGGAACACTTATTTATCACCCCTGCTGGAAAGTTGCGTGACCGCTGGGAACAAGCGTTTCCTCGAGGGCGCGCAGCTGTGCGGGTCGCTGATATTGGTGAGGCCACCTCAGGCTCGCGGGGAATAGTTTGGCTCGATATTGCTGCTTTGGCACCTGCCGAGCGATCCGCAGAAGTTCAAGCCGCTGCAGCCTTTGGCTGGCCGGTGGTTGTGATGGCGGCTACACCGGGAGAATCTGAGGCATTTCAGCTACTTAACCAGGGTGCCGTGGGCTATTGTCACCTCAAGGCCGCGCCCGAGCAGCTGCGTGAAGTCGCTCTTGTGGTGGAGCACGGTGGCTTTTGGATGCCCCCTGAGCTCATGCAGCGCTTTCTCGCACTGTCCACCCGCGTTGTCCCCACCAAAGCCCCAGTGTCCCCGGAGCTTAATGAACTCACCTCGCGAGAGTTAATGGTGGCTGAGCAAGTCGCTCGCGGCGCGAGTAACCGTGAGATATCTGAGGCCCTGAGTATTTCTGAGCGTACGGTTAAAGCTCACCTGTCGGCCGCCTTCGAAAAACTGGGTGTGCGCGATCGCGTGCAGCTTGCGCTGGCGATGAATAATATACCCACCCACACCACCGTCAACTAGCTGATAATTTCTGAGGCGCTGTTCCGGCGGCACCGCTTTCCAGTCTTTGTCTAAATGGCAGGTTACTTGCCATTTCAGCGGCCATAGTTGCACAGATTCCTCCATTCTTACACTGCGTAAAACAGCGCTTAAACTCCCAACCTTGTTTCACTGGCTTATCCCAATGGCGCCCTTGTCTATGCGAGCCTTCGGCTTCTCAGGCAACTATTCCCATCAAAGTAGCTCAAGCCAGCCGGTTACCGGTTGTGAACTCCATCACACTTAAAGTTCGACCCAGAGCACACAAATGTGAGCCAGTTCACAGTTCTCCAAGTCAGGCCCGTTTATTGCCCAAAAGTACAATGCGCGTTAATGGGCCGCAGAAATAATATATGCGTTCGGAAAAATGAAACGGTAAAATCATTTTCCCGCATAGATTAGTTCTTACCCTGGCCAAAGGTGGTCACAACAGGAGATAAATATGGATCCCGTCGCAATCGCAACCGTAGTGGCAGTCACTGGTAATGCTTATGCAAGGAACGCAGATG